>Ga0187871_10000060_pt1 | contig 92215 bp, 66 predicted proteins | sample June2016WEW_16_1_FD_132988 | JGI IMG/M metagenome (GOLD analysis project Ga0187871, IMG submission 132988) | Peatland microbial communities from SPRUCE experiment site at the Marcell Experimental Forest, Minnesota, USA - June2016WEW_16_10 | ecosystem: Environmental > Terrestrial > Soil >...
CTCGATTCCTTTGCTGGATGTCGCGCTGGCCATCGTGCGGCGCTTTCTGCGGCGCCAGCCGATTTTTACAGCGGACCGCGGCCACATCCACCACCGGTTGCTGGATCGCGGGTTCACGCCGCGCCGGGTGGTTCTAATGCTGTATGGTCTCTGCGGATTGGCCGCCGCATTTTCGCTTTTGCAGTTGGTCGTGCACAGTTTCGCGGGCGCGCTCCTGCTGCTGTTTGGCGTGTTTGTCCTGCTGGGAATTCAATATCTGGGCTATGCCGAGTTCGATTTGGCGGGCCGGCTGCTATTCAGCGGCGAGTTCCAGCGTTCGGTGAGCGCGCAACTGGAGTTGCGCAAATTCCGCGCCGCGCTGGCAGCCGCCGGCACGCCGGCGGGCTGCTGGGAAGTGATTCGGGAAGCTTGCGGAAAATTCGGATTCCAGCAGGTACGGTTGTGCCTGGCCGGCGAAATCTTCGAATACTCCGCCGACGATTGCGGGGCTCCGGGTTGGACGGTGCGCGTGCCGCTCTCGAACGGGGATTATGCGGTGCTCGCGCGGCCGTTCGCGTCCCCGGTGTTGCCTATGGTGGTAGCGCCGTTTGTGGATTCGCTGCGCGAGACGTTGGTGGAAAAATTCCGAGACGCGGCGCACGAAGCCGAGGGCTCGGCGGCGGTCTCTTTAGCGGAGCAATAATCATGCGAATGGCTATCGAGGGATTCGAACGGCCCGTGCTCATCCAGTGGGAACATAGGATGAACGAAGCCGAGTACTTCCAGCTTTGCGCGGACAACCCAGACTTGCGCTTTGAACGCACCACAGAAGGGAACATCATCGTCAGGCGGGGCACAACAACGGGCCAAGCGCCGGACTGAGAGATTTGTACGGCAGGGCCTCGCCAGAGTCGCTTTTCGGCGGATTGCGGCTTGATTTTAAACACGATAAAATACATTTCCGTGCTCAAAGGGGCCCCTTGACCGGCTATGGGGCATCCCGCTCGTTCCAGCGGGCCTCGCTCGCGACCCTACGCACGTACTCCGGAGGGCAGGCTGTTTCTGGAGAATGCCGCCACCACTGCGCCTTCAATTGTAACGGGAGCCGGAGGGAGTATTGCAGACGTTTTCAAGAAGCCGTCACCGAGGTAGAATAAAGAGCGGATGACCTCTGCACTTCCTCTCACTCGCCTGGTGCCTGTGATCGCGCACGCGGTAGCCGTGTTCGGCGATGAGCAGAAGGCCACGCACTGGCTGTCGACTCCCCTCGCCGTGTTCGACAATCAAACCCCCACGGATCTGTTAGCCACTAGCGAGGGCATCGAGCTCGTCGAGCGGACGCTCACTCGCATCGAACACAACATTCCTTCCTGATGGCCGTCTTGGCCGGCCGTCGCGTTTTCCGCGTATGCCGGGCGCGTTACGCACGTCTCGACGGCGCAGGGGCCCGGCTCGTCGGCGGCCGCTGGAATTCGGCCGGGCGCGCCGTCGTCTACATGGCTGAGAGCATCGCCTTGGCCGTTCATGAGAATCTCGTGCACATGACCAGACAAGACTTCCCGCGCGGCTACGTTTGTGTGGCCGCTGTGCTCCCCGATGGAATTAGCATGATTCACGAGAAGGATTTACGCAAACACCCGGCGCTCCAGGACCTGAGTACCGTACACTTGGGCGACTGGTGGATCGATTCCCGAACGATTGCCGTCCTGCAGGTCCCGTCTTTCGTGATCGCGGGGGAACATAACCTCCTGCTCAATCCAGTCCACCCGGAATTTGCGCGGATCCAGGTCGAACCACCGGCGATCTTCCATTTTGATGAACGGCTCTTTGAGAGATCATAGTACCCGCGGTGTCGGGCGTAAAGCACGCCCTGGGCGATTCAGAATCGACGATGTATCTACACCTGTTCTTAAGAGCACGGGGAGGACGGGCCGGCGTTTGGTAGTCGATAACATACTTTATCGTCTAATAAAACAGCTTACGCTTCCAGGCGCGCCCGACGATACGATCCGCGATTTGGCGGGAACCGCCTCATCCCCATGCCGATGATTCACGGGTGTATAATCTATAATCCGAGCAGGGCTGAAACAACGAGCATGCTAAGGAGCTGCTAATGCCCAAGTGCACGATAATCATCGTTTCGTTCTTCGCTGGTGTCTGCGCGGCGCAAACCCCGGCTGCTGACGCTGGCGTAACATTCAAGCCGGGCTCATCCATCAGCTTCGACGCCAACGGAAAACTCGTTAAGAGCCGTGAAACCGTATCATATTGGCACGGTCATCCGGGAAAGCTCTACACAGCGGCCTTCTCAGAAAAGGGCTCAGAGAAGGCCACAATCTCGGTTCAATTCCAAGGGGGCATCGATTGGACTGCGCACGCGATCACTACAGGTTCAGATTTCGCAGTGAAGGGCACAAAAACCTCCTCGGCCGCGGCAACGTGGCTTCCCGTCAAGTCATCCAAGATCGACAAGAACGCGCTTATCGTTGTCACAGGCGACGGCGAGACTCTGCGACTTCACGACTTCGACATACACTTCACTGGCCAAGTAGATCGCGTGCCCAGATAGCGACCCAGCTTCCCATAATCCGGCATTACGTCAACTCGGGCTGGCGCCGCGCCAGCCTGCCCCTGTCTCCCGCAGTAAGAACGATTTCATACCATCCCGCGATGGCAAGACCAGGAGGAAGGCTAGGTCCGCGCTGATTGAATCGCGCCCCGCCCTTCTACCCCTCCCGGAACGGTACCTCCATCAAGCTATGCAGAACAATATAAGCGTCCAGCGCCGGCGACATGTGCTTGATGTAATACAGGTCGTATTCCAGCGCCTCGCGCGCGTCGCGCAACCGCCGGGCGTAATCGCAATTAAGCTGGCTCCAGCCAAAGATGCCCGGCCGCACCGCGTGCCGCTGCCCGTAGTAAGGCATTTGCTCCATCAATACCGGAATGAACTCCGGATTATGCGGACGCGGTCCCACCAGCGACATTTCGCCACGAATCACGTTCAACAGTTGCGGCAGCCCGTCCAAATGCAGGCGGCGCAGCCAGACGCCCACCCGCGTGGGTTGGCCATCGGCGCCCCGGCAGCGGAAGCGGTAAAGCGTGAAGGGGACCAGGTTCACCCCCCAGCGCAAATGCCCCTCGACGAGCGCGCCCGGGGAGGATATCTCGATCGCCAAGGCAATGGGCAACAGCAATACCGCCAGCAAAGCCAAGCCGGCCAGCGCCACGATATTGGAATAGACGGCCTGCAGCGCGACGGCGCCGCGGCGTGCCCCCAGTTCGTCGGAAAAGATCAGTTGCGAGGGCAGCAACTCGGCCACGCAGACCCTGTCGCAGGCGGCTTCGTACAACTCCGCCACGCGCTGGATTTCAATCCCGCGGAACTGCAGGTCCAGGAGTTCCTTAAACGGCATGCCGCGGCGGCGTTCGGCAACTGCCACCACAATACGGTCCGGGTGGACCTCGGACACCACGCGCGCCAACTCGGCAGTCGATCCCAGCACCTGCGCTCCATCGAGTTGCGTGCCGGCCGGCCGCTCATCGTCAATGTATCCGGCGAGCGTTAAACCCAACTCCGGGTGCATTGCCAGGCTGCTCCCCGCTTCCAAGGCGGCCGCATTAGTCCCGTAGAAGAGCACGCGCTTGGCGCCCAGGCTCCTCCAGAGCACGGCGCTGTAGAAAATGCGCCAGACCAGCAGGACCACCACGGTCAAACCGCTCCCGAGCATCATGATGGAAGGCGCCAGCACCAAGTCGGGAATCCGCAGATAAGTCAGCAGCGATTCCAACAGAAACGTCACACCCAATGTCAGGCAGAGCTGCTGTACCAGCAGAATCTTGGACCGCACCCCCACCTGCACGTACAGCTTGTTGAGTTGCAGGCCCACTAGTACGCCTGCCGCCACCAGCGCGATTTGCAGCAGCCCGTTGTCGTACAGCAGAAATACGGATGGGTCCGCGCCACCCGACCAATAGGCCGCCAGAATGTAGCAGGAGAAAATAAGGATCGTCTCCGGAACCAGGAGGCTGAGGATGCGCGCGGAGAAAAAGCTCCTGAGAAAAGAAAACATCGCCTTTACGCATAGTACACTGGCAAGCGAAGGCCATGCGCGAACTTAACTGGAAGCCGGAGCAGTCCGCGGAACTGACGGTGTTGGGCGAGAGGGCGGGCGCCGCGTCCGGCGGCCACCCCGCCCGCATTCTCGAATTCTCCGGCAAACGCATGCGTCTGGCTGCGGGGTTGAAAGTGGAAGGCGGCGCCGCCGTGCGCCTGGAATGGGACGGTCAACTCTTGTTGGGCGAAGTGCTGAGCACCGCGCCCGGCGGCTTTTGGATCGAGATCCGCCACATGCTGCTGGACAGCGCCGGACTGAGCTGGCAAAAAGCCGGCTGGCAGCGCGGTTAGGCCTGCCGGATGCCCGCTAAAGCGCAGTGGCTGCTTCGCATCCCCGAGATCCTGGTGGAGTTATCGGTGCTGGATGTGCCGGTGGTGGATCGGGCTGTCTGCGAGCGCCTGTTCCGTCTGCGCAGGCGCCGCGCCATCGACCTGATACGCGGCTTCGGCGGGTATCAGGCTGGGAGGACTTTCCTGCTGGACCGGCCCAAGCTGATCGCGCAGTTGGAGCACATCCGCGATAGTCCCGATTTCAAGATGGAGTGGCAGCGCAAGGAGAGGCTGGCAGAACGGCTGGACGCCATCCGCCGCTGGCAAGCCGGCGCGCGCGTGGCCATCGCGCTTGAGCCGGAAACCCTCAGCCAGCGGTTGCCGGACCTGCCGGATGGCGTTGGATTAACTCCCGGCGCCCTGCACATTCGGTTTCAGTCGCCGGAGGAGCTACTGAGCAAACTATTCGCACTGGCGCAAGCCATCGCCAACGATTATGAAGCGTTTGAGAAGCGCACGTCCGGAAAGCAGAACTAGTGGATGCTGCCCGGCCGCAGTTGTTCCTTGATCCAATCGAAGAACTGCAGCTTTGCGGCTTTGTATTGGGCTACTGCGTCTTTGTACGGAATCACTTTCGTTTGGGGCGGCGCGGCGGCCATCACAAGCTGCCGGACTGCCTGGGGCGTCACCAAGGGATCGCTTAAATATTGGAGGCGGACCGGGACCTTCACCTGCGCAAACCACTTCAGGGGATCGAGCGGCGCGACTTTCTTGAGGAACTCCGGCTTCAGATAATCCGCGCGCTCGTCCTCGGGCACCAGGGTCGACTTCGCCAACCAGTCGGGCCAGTCGCCCCATGGATCGACCAGATCGAGCGCCTTGATGCGCGTGTCCGCGGCGGCCGCCAGGATGGCGATGGCGGCGCCGGATCCCTCGCCGAACATACCCGCCCTGGTGGTATCCACATCGCCGCGCCCGGTCAGGTAGTTCAAAATCATTTGCACATCGTGCACCGAGCTGCCCACCGACTCTTCGAGTTCGCTGATAAACCATTCCCGCATAGGGCGGTTGTGATAGCGCTGCCCGGTAAGGGCGGACACGAACCCTACCGCGGCAAATCCGTCCTGAGCCAGGAACTTGCAGAAATCGTCGTCCAGAAAGCGATCCGTGCCGGATGGAAAGCTGTAGAGATAGAGAATCACGGGCGGTTTGGGCCGGCCTTTGGGCAGGATCAGAAATATGTGGATGGGGTCCGCCGGGCGCCAGTGCAGCTCAATCATTACCCGTGAGAAGGTAGGGTACTCGTCCCGCTCAGCCAGCAGCGGCGGTGCGCTTTTCAAGGGATCGTGCAGGATCGAAATGGAACTCCAGTCCTCGCCTGCAGGGGCCTTTTGGGCCATGCCGCGCGGTGGGCACAAAGCCAGAAACAGTATGGAAACGGCGCAAATTGCTTTCATGGAAGATGGCAGGGCCGCCGGGAGGGGCGCCCTGGCGGGTAACATTCTATAGCCGGTAGCGGCAGACCGGCTGCAACGGCTGGTCTGCCGCTACTGACTGCGAACGGCAAGTGCCCTACTGGTGGCAGCTAAGCACGCCGGGGGCGGGGCCAACCGGCTCGATACAACCGCCTACATCGCCGCCGGACTCCTTCTGGCCGCCCAGGCCGTTGTTGGGAGTATATCCCTCCTGCAGGTAATGCGAGCGATAGTACTTCAAGCCGGGATCGCCACCTACGGCGACGAAGGGCACAAAGTCAGGCACCGTGGTGTTAAGGTTGTCCTGGATCGCCGTTACCACCAACTTGGTCTTAGTCAGGTTGACGCCGGAGGCGTTGGTAATCGCCGTGACAATCGTCCAGTCTTTGTAAGTTCCGTTGCGTAGGTTGGGGAAGGACGTGCCTGGGGTCTGCGGGCATGGGGAAGCGCACGTAGGAAGTTCGCCATTCGTATAGGTCGCCTGAATCGGGTCCACGCCATTGCGTGTCAGGTAACCGTAACTCGTGCTGCCCGCGATTTTTGAGACGTTGCTATAGCTGAAGGACACATAGGCTATCGAGTCCGGGACTTTGGCGATGCCGCTCGAGATGTCTTCGCTGACGCCGATGGCGCGTCTTCGCGTGCCTGCAATCCCGCCCACCGTGGCGCAGGGGAGATTCAGCGGGTTATTGTTGGCCAGCGAGGGGTTTACGCCTACTTCCTGCGAATCGTCTTGGGTGTTGCCGGTGATCGGGCAACCTCCCGTGGACTTTCCGCAGCGGAAGATGGTGAACTCCGGCACGTTCCAGTTGGCGCCCAGGGGCTCAGTCAGTATAGCGGTTACGGGGAAGTTGGGAGGCGCGCCGAGGGCGCCAAAAGCGTTGCCGTCGCATTCCGTGCCCTCGAAAATCGTCTGGGCCACGCTGTTGCTAATGTCGGTGAATATGGGGTCGCCGACACCGGCGCCCGAGCCCAGGCCGTTTGCGTCGGTTCTGTTCGTGACGAAAATTGTGGCTTGAGCTCCAACATCTATAGCCGTCCAGGCCTTGATCGCTAGCCCGGTAAAGGGATCGGTGCCCTTAATATTGAAGGCTTCCGGATTGGCCGTGGAGGAGGAAAAGGAGCTCAGAATCTCAGTGCCGATCAGCGTCGTGCAGGTGGTTCCAGTTCCATATCCCAGACCGGCGTAAGTGGTGGTGTTCAACTGATTCAAAACCCGGCAGCTTGCGAACTTCGCGTCCTCCGGACGAAGACCGCTGAACGCCATCGTAAAATTGGCATTATTGAGGACCGTGTAAATGGCCGCCGGCAAAAATGTAGCGTCGGCTCCCCAGAGAGTAGTGGCGATCAGGTTTTGGCCGGCTTCGGTGGTCTCGGTCGAGGGATCGATCTGCAATTGGGCGATGGGGTTCGCCATAAACGCTCGTACGCCGACAACCGCATCCACCGAAAGATACGCCCAGACTTCGGTCTGGGCTGCGTTCCAAACGACCCAGAGGCTGCCGCCATCCGGTGGAATGGCGGTCGATCGGACATCGTGCGCCTGGGCGCAATTGCCGGAGGGGCAGGTGCCTTTGACAGTATAATGTCCGGCGCCCGCGCCGGCTAATTGGTTGTACACTCCGAGCGCCGCGGTGGTCCATGGCGCGGAGGCGCCCACGGCGTTTATCTCGATGGTCACGGCCTGGGCGGCCGGAACGATTGCGGTAGCGGCTAACAGCAGGCCGGCGACCACGGAACTTGCTCTCGTCATTCGTGATTCTCCTTTAAGCTTTTCAAATCGCATGAACGTGAAACTGACTTGGCCGGAGCCCATTGAGTGGTCGCTTGGCAGACAACAGTGTAGTCATGCCGAACTCCCCGCTGGTCCGGTGGCAAGTGAAGCCGGGCACTCGCAGCATCGCGCCAGCCTATATACACTTGCTCTATAGAGATTATCCATGCAATGTTCTAACTGTCAAGTAGTTTTGTAGAAATTGTTCGCGACAAGGCCAAGGTGCGTCTGCTGGGTACTTGAGGTACTAAACTATAGTAGACATTAGCAAAAAGCAGTTTGTCGCATGAAAAAATCACTTGACACGGACCGGCGTTTAGGTCCACTCTAGTATGTCGATAGAGTAAAGCAGCGTAGAGTTGATAAAATGAGTGGGGAAGCCGCTAATCGGCGGGACCGCTCATCAAAACAATCCCACGCAGAGTATACGGGGTGAGGTATGCCTAGGCTCATCCACCCTTCACCAAAAACGAGGAGAACGAGCATACGATGAAATTCAGCACATTACTATTGGCCTTTTCGGCCACGTGGGCACTAGCTCCGCTCGCGGTTGCACAGAAGGCGGCGGCCCCAGTGGACTTGGGCACGCTGGGAGGCAGCTACAGCACAGCCAACGCAGTTGGCACCACCACCGACGTGGTAGTAGGCGGCGCCAACGTCTTCACCGACGCGTATCAGCACGCAGTCTACACCAATTCGCTCGAGTATCTGGAGGACTTGGGGTCCCTCATTGGCGTTTACGGCAACAGCGTCGCCGGTGGCATCAGTTCCAAGGGCGCCATCACCGGCACGTCCGATCAGATCATCGACTCGGAAGGCGACATCGCTTCGCACGCCTTCTATTTCGTTTCGTCGCGCACGGGCATGGTGGACTTGGGTACCAATGGCGGCACGCTTGCCGAGGGCAACGCCACTCAAAACGCCAATGTGGTGGGCGCCTCCACGGTGGCCGGCGATGTGGCTTACACCGCGTTCGTCTGGACCAGCGCCAAGGGCATGATCAACCTGAATACACTGGCTGGCGATGGCGGTTTGGATGGCTACAACAGTTATGCGTTCGGAGTGAATACCAAAGGTTTGGCGGTGGGCAGCTCCGATTCCCCCGACGGCACCACGCATGCGGTGGCCTGGATTCTGAAGACCGGCGCGATTAAGGACCTGCTGACTCTGGGAGGGTCCTACGCGCAGGCATTGGCCGTCAACGACAGCAACATGGCGGTGGGCTTCAGCACCTTGGTGGGCGATGCCCAAACGGATGCGTTCGAGGGTAGCCCGGGCGGCGGCGGCCTGCACGACATCGGCAATCTGGGGGGCTCGTACGCGCAAGCCAACGGGGTGAACGATAGCGGGGTGGTGGTGGGCTCGTCAAATATCACCGGAGACACGGACGTGCACGCCTTCGTCTGGACGCAAGCTGGCGGCATAGTGGATCTGAACACGCTGCCGGGGCTGGCTGGCTCGGCGTTTGTCGAGCTGAATTCGGCCAACGCGATCGCGGCCGATGGGACCATTGTGGGAGTCGGCCTGGCCCAGGACGGACAGTACCACGCATTCGCTTGGTAAGACGCTCGGGATATATCGGGAAACAGCAAGAGAACACTTTAGTTTGGCAAATTTTAAAGGGCAAGGGCTTCGGCTCTTGCCCTTTATCGATTTATGCGATAGTCTTAGTAGAATTATCGGCTAGCGATTGAATTTGCGGTCGCGGCAGTCATCCTTTGGAGAGTAGGACAACCATAATGAAGAATGCAGTACTTGCCGTCTGTTCACTGGCGCTCATAGCCGGCTTCTCGCCGCTCGGGCTGGCGCAAGCGCCTGCGAGCGGCACCGGCATCATGGGCACGGTCACGGATAACAGCGGCGCTCTTTTCCCCAACGCAGTGGTGACTGCCGGCGATGCGGCAGGCAAGACCCAGACGGTGATAACCAGCGAGCACGGAGAATATGCGTTGCCTGGCCTGGCCGCCGGCTCTTACACGGTTTCGATCGCATCGCCGGGATTCAAGGAATTCCGCCAGAACGGCGTCACTGTCGCAGCCGGAGAAATGGCGCGCGTGGACGCCACCTTGGCGCCGGCCGAGGCCGCCAGTTCGGTGGAGGTGCAGGCGCTCAGGGCTGCCGGAGTGGAAACGGATACCGCCCAGGTTTCGGGCACCATTACGCAAAAGGAGGTGGTGGAAATTGGCTTGAACGGCCGCAATTTCACCCAGTTGATTGCGCTGGCTCCCGGCGTCAGCAACCAGACCGGCCAGGATGAAGCCAAAGTCGGCGTGGTCGGCAGCGTGAAGTACAGCGTCAATGGCGGCCGCGTCGAGTACAACACGTTCGATGTGGACGGCTCCGACTTGCTGAACGTGGGTATCAACGGCTCCAACAGCACGCTCATCGTGTATCCCAGCCTGGATGCCATTCAGGAGGTCAAAGTATTGACCTCCAACTACGGCGCCATGTATGGGAGGACGGCCTCCGGCACCGTTATGGTGGCCACCAAGACAGGCACACAGGACTTTCACGGGGACGGCTATTACTTCGGCCGCAATGAAGCGCTGAATGCCCGGAACTTCTTCGACGAAACCCAGGGCGCGCCGCTCTATCGGCGGTCCGATGTGGGCGGTACGATCGGGGGCCCGCTGTATATCCCCAACCACTACAACACCAAGAAGGACAAGACGTTTTTCTTTGTTTCCGAAGAGTATCGCCTGGAGAAGTCGCCGTATCAGTACAATCAGGCGGTTCCTTCCGTGGCTGAGCGCAGCGGCGACTTCAGCGACGTCTGCCCGGCGGTGGGTTCCAGCCAATATCCGGCGTTTCAGCGGACCAAGTACCCGGATTGCCCGTCCATCGGGGGCGATACCAGCAAATTCGGATACTTGCTGGCATTCCCGAACAACCAGATCAGCGGCCCGTACTCCGTGTTGGACCGCAACGCCGTCGCTATGCTGAATTCGGGCATCATTCCGCTCCCGAACTCCACCTCGGGCTGCAACTCGACTATTGGATCGTGCTACGACAGCAGCGTTTCTCCGCCGACCCACTGGCGCGAAGACCTCTTCCGGATCGACCATAATTTCACCGCGAAAACCCGGCTGGCGGTGCGCTTCATCCACGATTCCTGGGACACTGTTGTGCCGACACCGGAGTGGGGGAATGTGCAGAACAGCTTCCCGACCATCCAGAACGAATTCGCCGGCCCGGGCGTCAGCCTGGTGGCGCGCCTGACCCAGATTTTATCTCCCACTCTGCTGCAGGAGTTCACTTTCAGCTACACGAATTCCACCATCACGTTGACGGACACCAACGGGCCCGGCGCCCAGTGGCAAAGGCCCGCCGCGCTCAACGCGCCGTGCGACGTGGAGACCAACGCCGTGGGCACTTCGGCCACCCAATGCCCCATCGGTTACCTGTTTAATAACGGCTTCGGAGGAAAGATGCCGGGCCTCGTGATCGGCGGGACCAACCAGGAGTATGGCGGCACGGGCTTTGCCGTGGATGCGGGGTATATGCCCTGGCACCATACCAACCCCACTTACAGCTTCGCGGACCACCTAAGCAAAGTGATAGGGGGTCACAATCTTCAGTTTGGGGCGCAATACATCAAATATCTGCGAAACCAGACGAATTCCGCGATCGGCGCGGCAACCGGAGACACGCAGGGCATCCTGACATTCAGCAACGTGGCGAATATAAATACCACGGGCAATGCGTTCGCCGATTTTCTGTACCACAGCGGCGGCAGTGTGACGGGCGCCATTAAGAGCTTCTCCCAGGACAGCGCCCAGGGCGTCTACGATCAGCGATACCAGATCGCGGAACCCTATCTACAAGACGATTGGCGGGTGAGCCGCCGGCTGACCGTCAACCTGGGCGTGCGTCTGAGCGTCTTCGGAACCTATTCCGAGGCCAACGGCAACGCCTATAACTGGGTGCCGGGCGCTTTCAGCCAATCTATCGCGAACTCGATAAGCATCAACGCTTTCACCGGAGGCTTGCAGTATAGCCAGGTGGATCCCAATACCGGCGAGAACGACCCTGTCCCGTTGAACCTGAACAACCTGGACCCGGCGATCACCAACGGCCTGGTACACTGCGGCACCGGCGCGGGCGCGCTGTCCAGCCCCAGTTCCCTGATGACTCTGCCCTCCAGTTGCATGCAGGGCCATCCCTTCAATTGGGCGCCGCGGGTAGGCTTCGCCTTCGATCCCTTCGGCGACGGCAAGACTTCCATCCGGGCCGGTTATGGAATCTTCTACGAGCACGGCACTGGCAACGAAGCCAACACCGGGTCTTTGGAAGCGAGTTCGCCCCTGGTCTTGAACATGACCCAGAATTTTCCGCTGGGCTACGGATGCATTGGAGGCGTGGACACCAACGATTGCGCGCCGGCATCGGCCTTTCCCCCGAACGTCACCAGCATTCCCACCAAGGCGGTCTGGCCTTATGTGCAGCAATGGAGCTTCAGCGTGCAGCGCGAATTTCCAGGCAGCACCGTGGCGACCTTTGGCTATGTGGGCAGCAAAGGAACGCACCTGACGGTGGAAACCAATCTCAACCAACTGCCTCCGGTGCCGGCTTCGCAGAATCCCTACAGCTTAGGCGAGCCGTTTATCCCGGTGGTAAACCTCTATCCGACAGCCAAGAATGCGGTAACCGGCGATTGTGCGACCTACACGGGAAGCTCGTTCACACTGGGCAACGGCGCCGTCGTCAACCAGGGCGCTCCGGGCTTTGTGAACATGGAGGCGGCTTGTTACGGGTATGCATCGTCGGCGGGTCTGTTCGCCAGTCCGGACGGCTTGCGCCCATATATGGGATTGGGGCAGATTATCTCGCTCCAGAATGCGGCCAACTCCACCTACAACGCCTTCCAAACCACCATGCGGCGGACGGCCGGACCGCTGACGTTGGGCGTCGCTTATACCTATAGCCACTCGCTCGACAATTCTTCCGACCGGTCCGACGCCACGTTCGTCAACTCTTACGATCTGGCGTCCAACAAAGCGAGTTCCAATTTCGACCAGCGCAACCTGTTGAATGTCAGCTATGTCGTGGAGCTTCCGCTGGCACAGATGTATACCGTCCACACCGGACACGCTCCCTCCGACACCGTTGAAAAGATCATGAAGGGCTGGGAATTGTCCGGGATTACGACGTTCCAATCGGGCACGCCGTTCAGCGTGATCAATGCGGGCGGGGTCAACGGCATTTCGGTTCCCGACAACGCCGGCGTCGCGAATACCCTGGGCCTGGGATCCTATCCGGATGTGGTGGGCGACCCGAATGCCAGTGTTCCATCCGGCGGCAACAACGGACGTAGCTTCGGACCGCTGCTTCTGAATCCGGGCGCCTTCGCCGCGCCGACCGGACTGACTTTCGGAGACGCCGGGCGCAATGCGTTAAACAATCCCAACCGCGTAAACTTCGACACGGCCCTGCTCAAACACATCCGGATCCGGGAGCGCGGCGACCTCGAACTGCGCATGGAAGCGTTCAACGTTTTCAACCACACTCAGTTCCGCATCTACGATTCGAATTTTGGCAACGAGGCGAACAACACGGTCAACTGTTACGGCGGGGCGAGTGTGGGTTATTCCGCGGCGGGCGGCGGCGGGGTCAACTGTTTGACGGGGAGCGCGTTCCTGCATCCGATCGACGCGCACCGCCCACGCACCATGCAGTTTGGACTGAAGTTCGCTTTTTAGGAACCGGACGCCGCAGCGATGGAGTTTAGTTAGATCAGCGAAAAAAGGAGACACTATGAAAAGCGCTTTTGCAATTATTCTGATGTTTGGCTTGTTCGGGACCGTCGGCTTTGCGCAGCCCACGGTCTCCCAAATCAGTAATGCGGCCAGCGCCAGCTTGTCGGTGCCCGCGCCGCAAGGCGGGTGGAACACCCTGCCTAACGGTTCCATCGCGCAAGGATCGTACTTTACCGTCTATGGAAACGGTTTTGGCGGAGCGGCTGCGATCTGGAATCCCTACCCTTTGCCGACCGAAGTCGGGGGCACTTCGGTGAGCGTCACCGTCGGACAAAATCCCCCGGTGGCGGCGTACATCGAGTTTGCCGCGCAGCTCACCGGCTATTCCCAGCTCAACGCCATTTTGCCTTCCAGCACGCCCATCGGCCCCGGCACGCTCACCGTGACGTACAACGGGCAGACCAGTGCCGCGGCGCCCATTAATGTGGTGGCCAGTTCTTTCGGAACGTTTGCGCAGAATCAGGCCGGCGACGGTCCGGGGATCATCACCGACACGAACTACGCGGCCCTAACGCCCTCGCACACCGCCAAGCCGGGACAAGTTGTGATCCTTTGGGGCACAGGCTTGGGGCCCGCGCCGGATCCTGCCACCGAAGCCACCGCCCCGCCGTGTCCGGATACGTGCGATCTGCGCGGCGCGAACCTATCGGTGACGGTTTGGGTAGGGAACCAGCAGGCCAATTTGTATTATGCGGGACGGTCGGGATATACGGGGGAAGACGAGATCATCTTCTATGTTCCCACTGGCGTAACGACCGGTTGTCACGTGAGCGTGGCGGTCCAGACCGGCCCGCCGGGCGGGGCTCAGACCACCAGCAACTTCACCACCATGCCGTTGGATGCCAACGGGGCCACCTGCCAGGAGGCCGACGATGTGAATATGAACGATATCGCCGCCGCCCTGCAAAGCAAGGGGTCGGCGAACGTTGCGGCCATCGGTCTGCTGAGCAATTTTTGGAATGTCAACTTAGGCGGCGGCACGTTTATCCAATGGGACAACGACATCGTAGACGGCCAGATCGGCACATACGACGCTGCGGCGCTTGATTTATTCCGGGGTTTCACGCGCCTGCCTTCGGTGAACAGTTGCACGGCGATTCCGTACTTGGGCTACCCCCCGCCGGCGGACTACGGCCTCGGTTATGTAACATACCTGGACGCCGGACCCGCCTTGACTATTCAAGGTCCCCTCGCAACCAAGTCCGTCGCCAAGAATTCGAACGGTAATGGATACGATGGCTTGGTAGGCGGGGATACGGACGCCGGAATATTGAATGCCACGGCAACAGCCGAAGCGCCATTCTATTGGGACGCCACCGCCAACGGCGACGGCACATACAACGCAACTCGTATCGCTTCGGGCAACTACATTGTGACCGGTCCGGGCGGCGCAGCGGTAAACGCCCTGACGGGGACCATCGATGTTTCGTCCGCCGCCGCGTCATTCGTGTGGACAAACGAGAGTACTTTCGCCAACCAGACCGCCACGCCTCAGATATTTCGCAATACGCCGCTGAATATCACCTGGACTGGCGGGGATCCGCAAGGGTTCGTGGATATCACGCTCATCGGTTCCACGGTGCAGAACACCCTGCCCTCCCCGACCAACCCGGAGCCGGGCGTGTATGTCGAGTGTGTGGCGCCCGCCAGCGCGGGGTCGTTCAATGTGCCTACATATGTGCTGGCAGCCCTGCCAGCGGGCGGCGCGGATGTGCCGCTCGCCGGTCTGGTCCTGGTCGGCCCGGCCAGCGCGGTGACGCCGATCGCCCCGCCCCCTACGGGTTTGGATGCGGCGTTTTTGTACTACCGCTTCCTCGCGGGATACACCGTGGAGTGGCAGTAGGATAGGCCGCGCCACCCGTTTACGGCGCGCGGAACAAAAGCGGGTTGCGGCTCGGCAAGGCCCTCCGGCCGGTCTCACGAGGAAGATCTGCCGCGGCAAGTCGGGCGCCGCCCGCCTCCTTCTGGTTGCGCCGGCCGTTGTTGGGGCGACACGCCAAATTGTTGCGTGCCGCGCCGTTTGACCCTTCCAGGCTGATAACTGAATTGGGAGCAAGCCTGAGCTGTTCGATTTTGGTCAACAGATTAGAACGGAACTCGGGGTGGGTAGTGCGCTGCCGCTCCGTGACCAAGCCAGCCCGAACTCAGTTGACAGGTACAGGGTTCCAGCTCTGTCAACCACCACAATCGTTGGGCCGTTCGTGGCGATGCAACCTGTGTCGGCGATACCATCGATCCACGTAGGCAGGCCATCTTCGACGGCCACTGTGTATCCATCCGGTCTGATCGGCCGACGATAAATTCTTCCCTGGGCCGCAAAGTGATCTGTCGACGCGGAGACAAGAATGTCATCGCCCGAGAACGCTACCGCGGAGCAGTACGATGCGTGTAGGCCGTCGCGTTCGATGGTCCACGTTGCTCCTGCGTCGCGGCTAATGCAAAGGCCGATAGCGGACGCCGCGACGACCATGTCGGGATTTGCCTGGTGCGCGCGCACCTCATGAACATCGCTGTGGATATCTATGGTTGGCTGCCAGGTTCTTCCGCCATCCATTGAACGCGGAATGCCGCCCACGTGAACGTTGGCGAACAGTATGCTCCCGTTCGAGTTGGCCGCGAGCGAGCGAATACCCAGCGGCGGCCCAAGACGCTGCCCATTAACAATTGCCGAACCAGCAAACCAGGCATCCCGCCCCGCGACGCTGTCGAAACCGGCGATAGGATCGAGCACACCGCCCCCATGGCTCAGCCGCAGCATGCGTGCATCGTCCGTTCCAACGTAGATGGTGTCTCGAACAGTCATACAGCACGAAAGCTCGAACTCGCTCGTTGCGACGGTTGCCCATTCGCCGCTTGGTGCACGCCTGCGCAGCGAATGCCGGCCGACAATGGCGAGCGCACCGCCGCGTCCATCCGGTGCGAGCCCTCTGACGGGCTGGTTCGCAATCTCTTGCGTGCGCCCATCGCCGGTGACCGCGAACAGCCCATCGCCCCACGTTGCCACAAGAATCGTCGGTTTCGTCACGGATTACCTTCCCTCTCCCAGTTGTCGCGGGCTATCGGGGTTGTTGAACAGGCCATGCGTTCTTTCTAGCTAGGTCTAGCTTAGCTAAGCTAGGCTAGAGAAGCGCTTCCGGGAAGTCGCAACCGGATAACCGACGTGCGGCTAACCCCGAGTTGCATTTCCGGCACGGGTTTACCTGCGGTCATTGGCCGCCCATGCGGCTTCCCGTCCTTTCGGGCTTGATCGATTCCCGCCAGCCGCCCCGCGGTCCACGGGTTTGGATGCGGCGTTCTTGTACTCGGGATGGAGGGGCACGCACAAGCCCGCCGACAGCCGCGGCGCCACTCGGCCGCGGCCGTGGCCTTGAGTCGCACGCCGGCTACTGAATCGGCAGGTAAGCCGGCTGGGCGCTATAACTGGCGCCGGTAGCATCCAACATCAATAAGCCCAGCGGCTGCACGGGTCCCGGCGTTGTGGTGGACGGGATCTGAATGGTCACCGCATAAAGCCCCAGCGCGTTAGGTTCATAGATCGCCGAAACCACCGCGTCGCCTTGATTATTCACGCCGGCATATAAGGTTCCGCCGACAATCTGGCCGGGCTGGCCAAGCACCCCGGTGGATGCGGAGGGTACCGTCTGGCCCAGGCCTGTGGCGAAGAACGTAATGTTTTCGCCCCGCTGGGCCGGATTCGATGCGCTGACTAAGCTGCCATCCGGGCGCACCGCTTCCGCCAACGCATAATTCTGGCCATAGGCCGTCAGTGTTCCGCTAGTGAAGATGCCTGGGGCCAAGGTATTGACCGTGATATTGCTGAGCGTGGCCGAACCCTGTGGGGTTTCGATGGTAATTGTGTCGGACGGCCCCGGCGATTCTTCGAAAGGAACTTGCGCGTTGATCTGCTGGGTCCCGTTCTGGTTCACCAGGGCCAGGATCGGGGCGGGGATCCCATCGAACGATACGGCGTATCCTTGCATCTGGGAAGGATCCGTAACGACGCCTTGGATGGTGGGGGTCAAACCCAGGCCGATGAACGTCACCAGACAGCCTGGGGCGATACCAGGCGCGAAGGTGGCGGAATTCAAGACACTAGGTCCTTGAGGACCGGGCGGCAGCGCGGTGATCGAGAATTTGGCAATTAAGGCGCTCTTACCCGCACCGTTGATGGCGTCGACCAGAGAAGTTCCCGCGATGGGGCCCACCGAGGTAACCGTAGTGGAGGCCATCCCGTTTACATCGGCTGTCACGGAGGTGGCGCTCAGTATCTGCGTGGCACTGGAAGTAAATACGACTGGAGCGTACGACGCCGGGTTATTGGAGCCGTCCAGGAGTTGCACCACCAGCGGCGCGCCGAGAGGCGCATTGATGGGCGCGCTTTGGTTATTGCCGGAAACGATGTTAATGCTGGCGGGCGGAACTTCAACCAGCACGGTAAAGGTGGCCGACACCGATGCGGCCGTGACTTGCAACGTGATCGTGCTTCCGCCCGCGCTGAGCGGCGTTCCGGTGGCGCTAGCCTTGCCGGTTGGACCTGTAGTCGTTGTAATGCCGGACAAAATAAGGGAACCGGCGGTCACGTTCCAGCTAACGGGTACTCCCGGTATCGGATTGTTTCCGGCGTCGGTCACCTGCACGATAAACGGCAACGGCAGCTTGCTGCCTTTAATTCCCACTTGATTGTTGCCGGCAAGAATGTTTACGTTGGCGGGCGCACCCGGCACGATGGTCAAGGTGTAGTCGTTGAGAACCACGCCGGAACCGTTGCCGTAGCCGATGCCGGGCACGCTAATGGTGAGCGGCTCGGTGCCGGGCACGCCGTTCAAAACCACGTTACAGGTGGCCAGGCCGCTGGCGTTGGTCAATGCCAAGCCCGCATTGTTCGAACCGGCGCAACTCGCATTCGGCAAGGTCGTGAAATTGCCAGTGCTCACCTTCACCCCGATGTTAGGAATGGGTATCCCCGTAGCCGCGTAAACCTGGACCAGTACCGGATCCGGAAGCGTGGCGTCCGCGGTTCCCTTGAGAACGGTGCCCGTGGCAGGTTGCAGAACTTGCACGATCAGCGGAATGATGGGAGTGCACGGCGGATTCTGGCAGTACCCTATATCCAGGGGCATGGTCGTGACGTTGAAATTTTGGCTGATCGTGGAGGTGGTGCCGGACGACGAACCTGGGACGGTAACGCTAGCCGTCACGACGTCTCCCTGGAAGCCGGGGAAGGATCCCACCAGCGGCGGCACGAACGTGATGGAAGCCTGCCCGGATGAATCGGCGGGCGACACCACCGCCGGCTGGGACGATCCATCCGGCGCCAGGAGAAGGCCCGCTCCGGATGTGGCGGTGAAAGTCACCAACGTGCCCGGCAGCGGATTCCCGTTGACGTCGGTGGCCAGGACCACCAACGGCTCGTTGTCGAACGGCGGGGTACCGGAAGCCAGGTCCTCGAGAACGAGTTGCCCCTGTCCGGACACAACCGTCAGCGCCGCTGGATAGATTGTCTGGCCGGTCCCTACCGTCACTGAGAAACTCTGCGACACCACCCCCTCGGCGGTCGCGGTGATCGTGATGGAGCCGATATCCGTTGGGGCGCTGCCGGCTGTGTAGATGGCTTGGGCGTAGCCATCCGCGCCCGTCACTGTGTTTGCGGGGTTGACGGTCCCGGCGCTGGGATCGAAATTGATGCCCGCGCCGCTGATGGGGAGTCCATTCTGATCCAGCACCCGGACCACCAGCGGCAGCGAAACGCCCCCTGGCAGCAGCGTCTGATTATTGCCGTATTGGAGGACTGTTACCGGCGTGTTCCCGGTGAAGGTGGGCGCATAGTAAGCCACCGCGCCCGGCGTCGTGGAAAGCAACAGTGCCTGTGACGTGAGCAGCGAAGAGGCCGGATCGATACGGTTCAGAGAGTAATTCCCCGAGGGGTCTAGTGCGCCATCGGTTACCGTGAAGAGAAACTGCGGGTAATTGCGGCCGGGCAAGCCCAGATCGTTGGAAAGCGCCATGGCGGCTTGCGCGCTGTCGGTGATACCGGCAATCACGGGTATGTCGAGAACCAGACCGCCGTTGCTGCCGATCTGCAGCGTAAACAACGATTGACCGCCGCTGGAGAATGGATAGACTGTGTAGGGGGATGCCATATACAGGCTGTCGAAGACAGCCGTTGTCCCGGTGAGCGGGGAGGTAGCCAGCGCGGCAAGGCCGGTGAAGGGTACCTCACCCTCCACCAAGTGGTTGTTGAGATTGAGCAGCAGCAAGGCCGGCTGCGTACCGTACGTTTGATTGGCCGCCACCAGGTAATTGCCGTCCGGAGTGAAAGCGAGGGGACCCGGCGTGGCGTTGATTGTTAACGTGCCATTGGGCGTGGCCGACAACGTCGCCGGATTGATTTCCAAGAGCTGGCCAGGGAGGCCGACATATAACAGCGCATTCGGTCCCTGGGCCAAGGCGCTGGCCGTCCCGGTAAAGGTTATGGAATTGGTCACGGCCAACTGCGCGATACCGATCGCCGCCAGGTAGCTGGTCCCATTGTAGGTTGCTAGCGCGAATGCCGTTTGGCTGTCGTAGCTTACAACCACACCGATCACGGTCGCGCCGGCTCCCACCCCGATACCGTTGGGCGTCAGGTCGACGTTGCTGCCGGTGTCGATAATGTGCACCGCGTTCTCACCAACCACCAACCGGCTGCCATCGGGCGACAGCGCGGCACAGTTCAGCGGATTGGCAAAATTGCCTATGTTGTGCTGCCCGGCCACGGCCGCCGCCGCCGTCCTGGCCTTGGGGTGCAATACGGTAATAGCGGCGCCGGTATTGTTGGTGATGAAGTATAGTTCGCTGCCGTCGGAGAGGCTCAGGAATTGAAAGGCGCCCGGCACGGAAAGTGTGCCGCCGGGGTTGAGTGTGGTGGGGTCGAAGAAGGAGACGGTAGGGTCCTGAGAGACGATGGCCGGCCCCTGGAACGTCACCAGGTATTGCGCGTGCCCAGCCGTTATAGAAGCGGCTGCGCAACATGCGAAGTAAAAGACCATTGATTTCATAGACTAGCTAGTATAACCTTTGCGCTACGCATCCCGCTAGCGGTGTGTTCTCGAACGAATAATTGGATAGTTGACGCACCCACGTCGCTAAATTAGGTTAATACCCTCAAACGCCTTTACTGCCACTCGACCGTGTAGCCGGAGAGGAGCCGGTAGTACATGTAAAGCGCATCCAGGCCCGCTGGCGGCGGGCTGATCTTCTGTGGCGCGCCGATGGGACCTACCAGAACCATGCCGGCGGCCAATGGTCCGTTAGCGGACGCCGGCAGCGTCTGCAGCATGTAAACGGGAACATTGAACGAGCCGAGGCTGGTTGGCACGATACACTCCACCTGCACGCCCGGATCGAGGTTGGAGGGCACCGTGAAAGTCACAGTGGAACCCACCAGGGTAATATCCATGAACCCCTCGGGATTACCGCCGCTCCAGGTGATGGTTAGCGGAGTGTCGCGGAATATCGCCGGGGTTCCATTCTGGTTGCCGAAGAGGCCGGCATTAGTCCACTGAAACGAAGCGTCGGTCGACAGTACGTCGAGCGTTGCCGTGAAGGCGCCCACATCTTTGCCGCCGGGAGCGGTCACGGTATAAGTACCCGAAGAAAGCCCGTCGATGTTAAACGTACCGTCGCTATTTGCCGTCGAAAGCCACAAGAACGGTGTTTGCCACTCCTGAAAGTCCAGGATGTTGCCGGTTGGCAGCGCCGCGATGCCGCCGACCACGCCTCCGTATCCCGCCAGAGATCCGGCCGCGGTGGTGAGCTGCGGGACGGACACGGCTCCGACGGAGCTCACCGGACTGAGGATGCTTAGGGAAGGGCCCGCGTCAAACGATGTCACATTACCGAACCCATAGTCTGCCGGCGGTGGATAGCCCAGGAAAGGAGCGGAGGTGCAGGCGCCCATGGTACCCGCGGAAGGCGCTTGCGTCAATCCCTGGATCGTATCCAGCGCATAAGGGCTGAACTTGCCGATTTGAGCGCTGACCGTGTCGTCGAGCCACTGCTCAAAGACGTCTTGGCCGATATTGATATTCCAAAGTTGCGAGGATAGGCCTATGACGCCTATATCGGCATACCCTTTGCTAGAAAGCAGCGCATTTAAATAACTCATGCCGATACCATCAGCGTCGGTACACGGGCCTCCGTTCGGATTCACGGATATGCTGTTTAGGTTGCTGGTAATGGAACCTGTGACCACGGCCACGGGCACGTAACACCCTTGTACGCCTGGCGGCACAATGAAATCGATCTGATCGAGCGCCGTGTAGCCCGAGCGGCCGGCATAGGTAACGGTAGCCTTCTGGCCGCCGACCCATACGGTGGGGCACGGAAACGCTGCCGGACACTGGTCGGCACTTCCCGGCGCAGCATTTTCCTCGTCTGTGGCATTGGCGGCGGGACCTAAGCCGGTGCCCCAAATGGTCACGTAGTCGCCCGACGCCGTCGAGGTACTCGGATTGGCGCTGGCGATCGGTGTGTAAAAGGCGTAAGTAACCGCGTTCGTAAAGATCCCCGGGCCGCTGCCGGCGCCGGTCCAGGTGAACGTTCCAAACGAACCGGGGACCACGGTGATGGGTACCGGATTGCTAGTCGCCCCGTTATAGGAGACCGTGAGTGTGCCCGTTCCGACAGGTGTGTTGGAGGGCAGCACGGCGTTGATCTGAGCGGCAGAACCGCTCTCCGCGGCGTATTCGATGTAGGCGTCGACCGTGGTTCCGTTTACGGTGACACCGACAGAAGTTCCCTGGAGCGAAGTCGGTAGCGGGTAAGGCTTCCAATAACAGTCGTAGTAGTCGGTGGCGCAAGTTGACGAGGAGACACCGAAGCCTGTGCCGTAAACGGAGAAGTAGGATCCTTGTGCGATAGAGGCGTCGGGCAGAGTCGCCCAGACACTCTGGGTTCCGAATAGCGCCAGGCTTTCGCTGGCTGCATTGCTGACCTGGGCGACGGCGGGTTGAGCCGATGCGCCGGGGGCGAACAGACTCGTGGCGATAAGAATGATAATGAGAGCGAAAGTCTTCATAGATAGCTCGCGTGCCGACGGCCAAACGCACCCGGCGAATCGTAGTACGGCTTATATTACTATGGCACCGCGGATGGGACAACAAGAATAATATGAATGTTCGGTTACAAGCACGGCGGGCGGTGCCGTGTCGCGACACTGATAGATTCGTTACCGAAACGAAACGAAATATCGCTTCAACAGTCATCAAGTTGTTATCTCAAGCGAACTATACTTCTCAGTGGCCGTGCACCGCCGGTTAGTGGCGCGCGGTGGGTGAGACGCATGCAAGCGCGTGCGGAGTGTGTCCGTATGACTCAACAAGACTAACTCTGTCAGGCTGGAAATAAAAAGGAGATCACGAATGAGAGTATCGACGTTTCTCTCCGCGGCTGTGTTGGCTGCGGCGGTAGTTGCGGCGCCAGCCGCCAATGCGGCGACGGTCGTCAAGGTACTTGGCGCCGGCTCGTCCGCCATGTGGCAGACGGCGGCCACCGGGGCGTGGAACCAATTGGCGGGCGGTCCCGCCGGCGGCGCCCAGTATTTTACGATCAAGGGGACCTGCACGGGCACGAACAACTGTGCACAGATCGCCGATTCGCGGAATTCGTCCATCGTTCCACAGACCGGTAATATCTGGATCGTTTGGAACAAAGCGGCGACGGAAGTTTGGGCGTACATCTCGTTGGATTCCGTGTTGGGCAACCGGGCCTTCTTTGCCGTTCCGAGGACCACCTTGCAACTGGATCCGCTGCTGGAAACCGGCCCGTTCAGTTCCGGCAACATACAACTGATCGGCGCCGGTCTGTTTCAAGGGCAGGTGCAGGCTTCCGTTGTGCCGTCGGCCGTGTACAACGCGCTAAACAATGCCAAGATCACGACGGCCTTCACGGATATCCGCCCGGAAGACGCGCATTTCGCGAACTGCCGGGTTTTGAACCAGTTGGACGCGGTCGACTACACGGGCTTGGGCTACGGTACGGGCACCACCTGCACGACGCAGGTTGGGACCAACATCTTGAGCGCGTTCTCCAGTTCTTACGCGCAGCCGGTGAATTTCAACATTACGGGCAAGGATCCCATTACCAGCCAGACGATAAAGGCGTATAGCACTACCGACGTCGGGGCTTCGCCGGTTGTCTACATCGTCAACCGGACCAATACCAGCGGGCTGGGGTACGGTCTTACGGAAAGTGGAGGCGTAGTAACCGGAGGGAACCCGGCCATCACGGACATCGAGCTATCGTCCTTGCAGTTGCTGTTTAGCGGCGCCGAGGCCGACTTGAACCTGTTCGGCGTGCCCGGGTTGGCCAACGGCCCCATTAGCGTGGTACAGCGGGAGCCGATGTCCGGCACCATGAACACACATGAGTTTACAGACATCCGCTGCGGCGGTCCGACACCGGGACCGTGCATCGAGGGAACCCAGGTAGGCCTCTCCCAGGAGACCGGCGTAAATCCCGGAGCTACGGGACAAAACTGCCCTGCCTCTGCCAGCACCCCAACTCCAGGAACCTGCGACAATCCGTTGAATTTGCCGGCCACAACCGGTGGGCAGCGCTATCGCGCCATCGGCACCGGCGAGTTGGTTGGCACGGGCGTTCTAAACGTCAAGGACGCCGTCGGTTACACCTTCTTCAGCTACGGCAATGTTTCGAAGATAACCAACGCCAATCTCAACGCTCCGTATGGTTATCTGACGCTGAACAGTGTCGATCCGATCCAGTCGGTCTACACCACCGGCGCACTGCCCTACTGCACCAGCAGCCTGGGCAGTGGAATCTGTCCCGTTACACCGGGCACCACGTTCCCGAACGTGCGCAACGGCACATACCGCGCCTGGTCCATGCTGCGCGTGGTAACCGATGCGGAAAGTGTCAGCAAAACCAATTACACCAATACGCAGAACTTAGTGACCGCGATTCAGAATAACATCAACACCACTACACCGGACTTTGTTCCGTACAAAGCGGTTGGCGGCGACCCCGGAATGACGTACTACCGTTCGCACTTCAAACAGACTCAGCAATTGGGTACCACCAACAATGGTCTATGCGGCGCGAAGGAAATCGGCGGCGACGTGGGCGGCTACATTGTGGCCCTCCCGACTTGCCCCGCTCCCGCCGTGACCACGGCTTGCCCGCCCGGAAACCCTGCGAATTCGCAAAGTTGCCACCAGTAAAGGGTTAGGGTTAAGGCTGTATTTGAGAGCGGCAGACCGGCCGTCAAAAAGCCGGTCTGCCGCATTCGTGTTTGTGTCAGCGTAAGTTGGCGGGCGGGCGATCCTGCCGGGGGAGCCTATTCTTGAAGACAATCGCAATACACATATTACTTCTTGGATGTCTATGTATGAGTGCCGGGTACGGCCAGAATTCCCTCTCCGCGCCCGCTCCAGCGGCTAGAGAGGATTGGACTTCGCTTCCCGTGGCCGGCAGCGGCTTGAGAATAAAAGATGTCGTAATCGGACAGCATGACGAGTACCCCACGTTCGCGCGTGAGATGATTCAAGTGACCTGGCGCGCGGGCGATCCCATCTACCTGTTTCTCGTCCTGCCAAAAAACCAGCCCAAGCCGCCGGTCATTCTCTATCTCTACAGCTTTCCTTCCGACACGGACCGCTTCATGAACGAGGCATACTGCGCGCTGCTGGCAAAGGACGGCTTTGCCGCGGTCGGGTTTCTCTCGGCGCTGACAGGGCATCGCTACCACGATCGTCCGATGAAGGAATGGTTCATCAGTGAATTGCGGGAGGCCCTGGGCGCTTCAGTGCACGACGTACAAATGGTCTTGAACTATCTGGCGCTGCGGAACGATGTGGATGTGAACCGCGCCGGGATGTTTGGGGAAGGCTCCGGCGCGGCCATTGGCATCCTGACCAGCGCTGTCGAACCGCGGATTAAAGCCTTGGATCTGACGGACACTTGGGGCGATTGGCCGGATTGGATGGCGAAATCGAGCATGGTGCCCGAGGAAGAGCGCCCGGCCTATGTGAAGCCCGAATTCCTCAAACGCGTGGCGCCGCTGGATCCGGTGGAATGGTTTGGCAAGGTGAAGGCGCCGGTGCGCCTGCAATATCTCAACGAGCCCGAAGTGACGCCACTGGCGGCCAGAGAGCGCATCACGGCGGCCGCGCCTTCACAGGCCAAGATCGTGCCGCACCAAGACGCGTTGGCGCAGTTCCAGGCGGATAAGCTGAAGTACTTCGATTGGATCAAAGAGCAACTTAAACGCCTACCTGCGCAATGACTGGCAGGTCCAGGCGAACGTAGGTCCTTCGAAAGGGGAAAATACAGTTGAAAAGTGCAAGCCATGGTTTATGCGTCTTAGCTCTGCTCGCCGGGCTGGCGGGACCTGCAGTGGCGCAGGCGCCGCCAAGCGCGTCCGGGGTTGCAGGCACGGTTACGGATAAGAGCGGCGCGGTCTTCCCGGGGGCCGCGGTGACCATTACCGGCGCTGCCGGGAAGGCCCAAAGCGTGGCGAGCAATGAGCGGGGCGAATACGCGTTTGCGAGTCTTCCAACGGGCTCTTACACGGTTTCTGTCGCGGCGCCGGGGTTCAAGAGATTCGAACGGAAAGTCGATGTCGCCGGTGCGACGGCGCGCCTGGATGTAACGTTGGAACCCGCCCAGGCCAACACGTCGGTGGAAGTGGCCGGGCAAAGGGTCGCCGGGGTGGACACGGATACGGCCCAGGTTTCCGGAACCATCACGCAGAAGGAAGTCGTGGAGACCGGGCTTAACGGTCGCAATTTCACGCAGTTGATCGCGCTGGCTCCGGGCGTCAGCAACCAGACCGGCCAGGATGAAGCCAAAGTCGGCGTGGTCGGCAGCACGAAGTACAGCGTCAATGGCGGCCGCGTGGAATACAACACATTCGATGTGGACGGCTCCGACCTGCTGAATGTCGGCATCAACGGTTCCAATAGCACGCTGATCGTGTATCCCAGCTTGGACGCCATTCAGGAGGTGAAAGTCCTGACCTCCAACTACGGCGCGATGTACGGGCGGACGGCCTCGGGTACGGTTCTGGTCGTCACCAAATCGGGCGCGCAGGACTTTCATGGCAACGGCTACTACTTCGGGCGCAACGAAACGCTCAACGCCCGAAATTTCTTCGATGAGACGCAGGGCGCTCCACTGTATCGCCGGACGGACTTGGGCGGTACTATCGGCGGCCCGCTGTACATCCCGAACCACTACAACACCAGGAAGGATAAGACGTTCTTCTTTTGGTCGGAGGAGTACAGGGCGGAAAGATCGCCATATCAGTACAATCAGGCGGTTCCTTCCGTGGCTGAGCGCGGCGGCGACTTCAGCGACGTGTGCCCGGCCAACAATAAGCAGTTTCTCCGCGCCCAGTATCCCGATTGTCCGACGCCCTTTGTAACCGCGGGACCCGAGTTTCCAGTACAGCCGTTTCTCAATAACCAGATCAACGGCCAGAACTACCAGTTGGACCGGAATGCGGTGGCCATCTTGAATACGGGCGTGATCCCGTTACCCAACGCAACTTCGGGGTGCAACTCCACCATCGGGTCGTGCTACGACGCGACCGTCTCGCCTCCCACGAACTGGCGGGAAGAACTGTTCCGCATCGACCATAACTTCACCGAGAAGACGCGGCTGATGGTCCGCTATATCCACGATTCGTGGGACACCACGGTGCCAATACCGCAGTGGGGCGCGATTCAGAACAGTTTCCCAACAATTGAAAACGAGTTTACCGGCCCCGGTATCAGCTTGGTGGCTGGCCTCACCCAGACGCTTTCGCCCACGCTGCTCAATGAGTTTTCGTTCAGCTATACCAACTCCACGATCACACTGAAGGATACTAACGGTCCCGGAGCAAGCTGGCAGCGGCCAGCAGCGTTGGACCAGCCGTGCCAGTACGTGGACCCGTCGAACCAATGCCCTATCGGGTACCTGTTCAACAACGGTTTCGGCGGGAAAATGCCGGGAATTGTGATCGGCGGGACCAACCAGGAATATGGCGGCATCGGCTTCGCGGTGGATGCCGGATACATGCCGTGGAACCACACCAATCCGATTTATAATTTCGCCGACCACCTGGGGAAAGTTGTTGGAAAGCACAACCTTCAGTTCGGAACGCAATTCATCCTCTACCAAAGGGATCAGACCAATTCTCCGATCGGCGCGGTGACCGGGGATGTGCAGGGTATCCTGACATTCAGCAACGAGGCGAATTACAGCAACACTACGGGGAACGCTTTCGCCGATTTCTTGTTCCACGGCGCGGGCGTGCGGAACGATATCAAGAGCTTTACCCAGGACAGCGCGCAAGGGGTATATCGCCAGCGATACCGGATCTTGGAGCCGTATATCCAGGACGATTGGCGGGTGAACTCGCGCTTGACTCTGAACTTAGGTATGCGGCTGAGCTTATTCGGAACATACCATACGCCTGACCAGAACGAGTATAATTGGGTGCCCGGGGCGTTCAGCCAGGCCATCGCGAGTAACGTCGTCATCGACCCGAACACCAGCGCCCTGGAATATAGCGCGATCGACCCGAACACCGGCGTCAACGACCCCGTGCCCATCAACCTGGAAAACCTGGATCCGGCCATTACTAACGGCCTGGTGCATTGCGGCGTCGGCGCTGGAGCCCTGGCGAATCCCAGCTCCGCGATGACGCTGCCCGCCAGTTGCATGCAGGGGCACTTGTTGAACTGGGCGCCCCGCATCGGCTTCGCTTGGGATCCCAGGGGCGACGGCAAGACCTCGATCCGCGCCGGTTATGGAATCTTCTACGAGCACGGCACCGGCAACGAGGCTAATACCGGCTCGCTGGAGGCCAGTTCGCCGCTGGTGTTGAACATGACCCAGAATTTCCCCTTCGGTTATGCTTGCATCGGCGCAGTGGACGCCAACGATTGCGCGGCAGGGGGTGCGTTTCCACCCAACGTCACCGCCATCCCCACCAAGGCCGTGTGGCCCTATGTCCAGCAATGGAGCCTCACCGTGCAGCGGGAACTGCCCGACAGCATGGTGGCGACCTTCGGATACGTGGGCAGCAAAGGAACGCACTTGACACTGGAGCGAAATCTCAACCAACTGCCGCCGGTGCCGGCTTCGCAGAATCCTTACACGGCAGGCGAGCCGTTCATCCCCGTTGTCAACCTTTATCCCACCGCCTCGGGCGGGGTCAGCGGCGATTGCGCGACATACACGGGAAGCTCTTTCACGCTGACGAACGGGGCCGTCATCAACCAGGGCAGCCCCGGTTTCACCAATATGTTGGCAGGCTGCTACGGATATACCTCGGCGGCCGGCGGCTTTCCGAATCCCAACACCTACCGCCAGTATCCGGGGCTGGGGGAGATTATTTCACTGGAAAACTCGGCAAACTCCACATACAACGCGTTTCAGACTACTTTGCGCCGCACCGCCGGTCCGTTCACCCTGGGTGTGTCCTATACTTACAGCCACTCGCTGGACGATTCTTCGGACCGGTCCGATGCCACATTTGTCAATTCCTATAATCTGGCGTCGAACAAGGCCAGCTCTAATTTCGACCAGCGCAACCTGCTGAACATCAGCTACATCTATGAGCTTCCGTTTCTGCGGTTCATAGCCAGCCCGATAGGACAGATGTTCTCAAGCGATGGCACGGGCCAGGTCTCCGAATCCATGCAGAAGGCTTTGAAGGGTTGGGAATTGTCGGGAATTACCTCGTTCCAGTCGGGCACGCCGTTCAGCGTGGTCAATGCGGGCGGGTTCAACGGTATTTCGGTGCCGGACAATGCCGGCGTGGCCAACAACCTCGGCTTGGGATCGTATCCGGACCTGGTGGGTAATCCCCGCGGACCGGTCCCGTCGGGAGGCAACAATGGATTGAGCTTCGGGCCCCTGCTCCTGAATCCGGGCGCCTTCGCCGCTCCGACCGGTTTGACCTTCGGAGACGCCGGGCGTAACGCGCTCAACAATCCGAGCCGGCTGAACTTCGATATGGCTCTGCTGAAGCACATCAAAGTTCGGGAAAGCTCTGAACTGGAGGTCCGCCTGGAGACATTCAACACTTTCAATCACACTCAGTTCCGGATCTACGATTCGAACTTGGGGAATCAGGCGAACAATACGGTCAATTGCTACGGCGGAGCGGCTGCGGGGTATTCCGCAGCAGGTGGCGACGGGGTAGATTGTCTGACAGGCAGCGCCTTCCTGCATCCTGTGGATGCGCACCGGCCGCGTACGGTGCAGTTTGGCCTGAAGTACAGCTTCTAACCGCGTGGCGGGCTGCTAGACTCAGATCGTGGAATCCCAGCGCAGCCCCGCCAGGATCGCGTATTTACTGAGCCAATACCCTGCCGTCAACCACGTTTTCATGCTGCGCGAGGTGGGTTTCCTGCGCCAGCTTGGGTTCGATATGCACGTCGCCTCGATTCGAAATCCGGATAGGGACATGGGCTTGATGACCATCGCCGAGCAGGAGGAGGCGCGCTCCACTTATTACGTGAAAAGTTCCGGCTTGGTCCGGCTCGTGCGCGCGCACGTGCATACGCTGATTTCACGGCCGGGGCATTACCTGCGCGGCCTGGCTGGCGCTCTGCGCCAAAGTACACAGCGGCCCCGGCTTTTGTACGGCCTGTTCTATTTCACCGAAGCGGTCGCGGTCGGCGATTGGATGCGCCGCCACGGCTTGACGCACGTGCATACTCACTATGCATCGACCGTGGGCTTGCTCGTAAGCCGGATCTTTGCGGTTACGCTATCGATCACGTTTCACGGGTCCGCGGAGTTTCAAAATCCGGCCGGATTCCGGCTCGCGGAGAAAGTCCAGGCGTCTCGGTTCTGTTGCGCCATCAGTCAGTACGGTGTCAGTCAACTGATGTTCGTGTGCGGCTATGAGAATTGGCCGAAGCTGGAGCTCACCACTTTGGGGGTGGATCCCGATAAGTTCCAGCCGCGGCCGTTCCGCGCAAGCCCCTCGCCCTTCCAAATCATTTGTGTCGGGCAGTTAGCGCCCGTGAAAGGATTGCATCTGCTGATCGCGGCGATGGCGGCCCTAGTCCGGGAAGGTCGCGACGCCCGGCTGCGGTTTGCTGGAGATGGATCCGAGCGGAACGCTCTACGCCAGGACGTGGAGAACCGCGGGTTGTCGGGCCACGTATCGTTCGAGGGCAACGTGAATCAGGACAAGCTGCTGGATCTGTACCGCGAGTCGGATACGCTGGCGATGTCCAGTTTTGCCGAAGGAGTGCCCGTGGTTCTGATGGAAGCCATGTCCATGGAGATTCCCTGCATCGCTCCCTGGGTGAATGGGATCCCGGAAATAATTACCCATGAAACCGACGGCCTGCTGGTGCCGCCGGGCGACGCGGAAGCGCTGGCCCGCGCCCTCGCCAGACTCATGGACGATGCGGAACTCCGGCGCACCCTGGGGCAAAGCGCCAGGCGCAAAATCCTGGAGAAGTTCGATCTGCGGCGGAATACCGAACATCTGGCCGATGTTTTCCGCCGCTGGTTGAATGGTTGAACGATCGCCGCGCTCATTCTAGCGCGTACCGCACTTGCTCTTCCGCCCCGCGAATCCAGTCGAAGATATCCGCGAGCGTGGCGCGGGCATCCCGCCGCGGCCGCCAGCCGTTCACCGACGTCAGCCGCCGGTGGTCGGTCAGGTAGATGCGCACGTCCGCGGGACGCGTTTCCGCCACCGCCGCGATCGATATGTGGTTGCCCGTAATCTCCTCGCACAGGCGCGTGGCCTCCACCAGCGACAGGCTGTAGCCCAGGCCTCCGCCCACGTTAAACAAACGGCCCTGATAGGTCTCGAAGTTCCCAATCTGTTCCAAAAGGAGGTCGCAGAAATCGTCGATGTGCAGGTAGTCGCGCACCTGCCGGCCGCTGCCGTCGAATCCGATATAGGAGAGATTCCGGCGGAAATAATGCGCCGCCATCCAGAGCGCGATGACGCCCTGGTCGGATTTGGCCATCTGCCAAGGCCCGGTCAGCAGACCGCAGCGGTCGATCAGGTAACGGATTCCATACGCATCGCCATATTCGGCCACCATCAATTCGCCGGCCAGCTTGGTCATGCCGTAGAGCGAGCGCGGCCCGTCCAGAGGAAACTCCTCACTTACGCCCAAACCCGAAGCGCCGGGCACGGTCTGCTGCGCCGAGAGGTGGAAGCGCTCCGGCCCTTCCTCGTAAGCCAGTTCGTTCAAGCGCCGGTAGGGATAGACACGGCTTGTCGAAATGAAAACAAAATCGGCGTGCACGCGCCGCGCCAGTTCCAGGCAGTGATAGCAGCCGGTCAGATTGGTGTCGATCAGATACTCCGGCGATCCGCCGTAGCCCGCCTGCGCGGACGGCTCCGCCGAGCACTCTACGATCAGATCCGGAGGCTCCGGTAGGCCGGTGAGATCGGCCAGCGAGCGGATATCGCCGTGCGCAAACACCACGCCCGCATCGCGCAGCCGGCTCAAGTTGAGCTCCGACCCGCGGCGATGCAGATTGTCGAAAGCCGTCACGTGTATCTGTGGCGGGCTTCGCTTCAGGGCCAGTGCGACACTCGATCCCACAAAACCGGCGCCCCCGGTAACCAGGATGCGCTGATGGATAGGCATATTCAGTGGACTAATGTAGCAGCGGGACAGGCCTTCCGGGCTGTCCTTACGCTACATTTGGTTCAGTGCCGAGCCTTTTGAAATCCGCCGCTGCAGCCGCCTTTCACCAAGCGGGAGGCCTCGCGGCTGTGCGATGGCTCAACCGCGAGGGTCTTCGCATCCTGATGTACCATCGCTTTGCCGATCGCGCCGCGCTCGCCCGCCAGTGCGCTCACATCCGCCGGTACTACCATCCGGTTTCGATGTCCACTGTGTCCGGCTGGCTGCGCTCCGGGCGCAACTTGCCGCCGTACGCCTTGGCCGTCACAGTGGACGACGGCTACGGCGATTTCCTGGAGGCCGGCTATCCGGTGTTTGCCGAGTATGGAATTCCGGTGACTGTTTTTCTCGTGACCGATTTCATCGACGGCAAATCGTGGCTGTGGTTTGACCGCGTAGTGTACGCTTTCACGCAAGCGAAAGCTTCCGAGACATCCATTGACATGCCTGACGAAAGCGTATTGCGCTTCAAATTGGAATCCGCGGCTTCCCGGCGCGACGCGGGCCGGCATCTGGCCGATCTTGCCGTGAGCTTGAGCCCCGCGGAGCGCCGTGAACTGGTCGGCGAGTTGCCGCGTCTGCTGAAAGCGGCCATCCCGGAACAAGCCCCACCCGAATACCGGCCGCTATCCTGGGACGAAGTCCGTTCGCTCGCGGCTTCCGGCGTGGAGTTCGGCGCGCATACCAAGACCCACCCGATCCTGTCGGCGCTGACCGATGCGGAAGAGCTGCGGGACGAGATCGCTGGTTCAAAGGCGAGGATCGAATCCAAACTGGATCGGCCAGTTCTGCATTTCTGCTACCCCAACGGCAAAATGCGAGACGTCGGCCCGGCGGCGGTGGAGACCGTACGGGCCGCCGGCATGCAAACGGCAGTGACGGCTGAGCCGGGCCTGAACCAGGTCCACCAGGACGCTTTCCTGTTGCGCCGCATCGGCGCCGACCCGAGTCACAAAGAGATGTATTTCGGACGCCGCCTCGCCGGCGTTGCCGGATGATTTCTTACCCGCTGTCGCCGCTCCAATAATACCCGTCGTTCTCCAACAAACCTACGGCAAGATCGTTCCGGTCGCCCAGCAGGCGGCCCGGGTCTAGAACGAATACCGGCTCGGCATGCGCGCGGCGGTAGCCCGCTTGTTGCAGCGCGCCGGCTTGCAGGGGCAGGGCCGCCGCCGCTGTAACTTCGGTGATGTGAGAGTCCGTGCGAGCGACTGCCGCCGCAACAGCGTAGGCCTCGGTCCACCTCCGGCCATCCGCCGAACGAATCCAAAGATCCGCGATGCGGCACTGGCAACCAATACGGCTCAACAGAAAATATCCTGCCGGAGTGTGCTCGCGCTCCAACAGATACGCATCCACTTGGGCCGCGGGGCTGGCCAGAAAATAGTTGAGCGATTCAGGAGTGCGCGCGCAAACTACTTGGTGGGTAATCGACGGATCGGGAAAAACCTCTGCCGGAACGCCATCGAAGCCATCCACGCGCCGGGCTATCGGTGTGTGCCCCACATCGGCCATTGCTCGCCCCCAATCCCGATAATCCCGCACCAATCGCAGCGGCGATTTCCAGTCCTTTGGATTTGCCCGGCGGAAGTGACGCCACGGCCGTAGCACCCGCGTGTAGCGGTACCTTTCACCCCTCGCCTGGAAACCGATCGTTGGAAGCACGTTGCGGGCGTCCGCGGTCCCGCCGATATTGATCATCGTACCGGCGAGTCCCTGGATGTGCCGGTAGAGCATGATACCAGCGCCTGGCACGGCTTTGCTGGCCGCCCAATCGATCACGTTGCAACTTGAGACCGTCCCCAGCCCAGTCAGGCACCGGCATGGAACCAAGCAGCCGAAAGCCGCGATTTCGCCCTTGTAGCGCAGCGCATAGCCGCGGCTGCCCTCCCAGAATGGATGGGGGGCGAAGCACTTCCACCGCAGCACATCCGCCTGGAACATGCGGTGCCCATCCCCCACGCCGAAAACGGTCCGCAGGAAGCGCATCACATCGCCCAGCTCGGACTCGGCTACCGGCGAGATCAGCGCACAACCCCCTTGGAAGCCAGCACGGACTTCAGTTTTCCGACGCTGTTGCTCTCGACCGTTTCCTCGATCGTGAACTTGACGCCGAACTCCTCTTCGCAGCCCATGATGAGCTTCACATGACCCAGGCTGTCCCACTGTGGCAGCGTCTCCGGCGAAAGCGAATCGGTGAGGTTCAGCTTGTCGTTTTCAAAGGCTTCCCGGAAGATCTGTTGAAGGCGTTGCTCGATCAGCGTCACGGTTATTCCACTTTAACCGTAATCGCTATAGAACAGAATCGCTCGATCTCGCGGCACATTTTGTCGAAGCAGGGAGCTCTCCGGGCGGCATTGAGATCGAACTTGCTCGCCAGCGAAGGTTGGTCGACGGTCTCCGAGTATTTTCTACCCGGAGGCATGGCTTTCTGCAACCACCCTTTGGCGTCGCGGATGGATTCCGGGTCCGGAGGGGTACGCAGGCCGACCGGAAGGCCTGACTGGCCGGCAATGGATTCAGCCGCCGCGATGAACCAACTCTCGAACTCCCTATTCGCGAGAACAACTCCAACCGGCCACCGGCCGTTGGCAGTAGCCGTGGCCCGACCCAGGCTCAGGGGCGCCAACTCCTTAGGACAATCGTCGTCGCTGTCGATAACGATCAGCACCGCGCCGGGTGAGCGAAGTCCCCTGCCAGCAAGTTCCACGGCCCATTCCAATTCACCCAGCAACACCAGCTTACTCCGGCCGACTCTGATCTGAATGGACGCACGTCCGCGTATACATCCGGATTCACAAGCCTGACCAAGCGTCTTAGCAACTCGGGCGCGGCGTTGAAATCCCCTTGACCTTCCACTATGCAGGCGAGATATAGCGGCACCATTTAGCGGAAGAGTTGAACCTCGCTTTCGGCGTCGGCATCGGATTGGTGGGGTTCTGGAATCAGGCCGCCCATTCGCAAGAGTTCCCCCGCCGTGTAGAGCCGGTCATGCAGTGCCGAACGGGTCGCATTGTCGACGACCAGGATCTCCGATTGCCCGTTTTCCCAGGAAACGGCCCTAATAGCGTCGCTGGCTATATCGGAACTATCAAGCAGATCCGCGCTGTGGCTGGTCGCTACCACCTGAACCGAGCCGCTCGCCTCGCGTATCGCGTCGAGAAGCACAGCGGTCGCGGCCGGATGCAGTCCGGTCTCGGGTTCTTCGATTGCGATGACTGACACCCGCGAATCACTGCCGGCGTTCTGGAACAGCGCTACAAGCAGCGCTAATGCGCGGAGAGTGCCATCCGACATGCTGCTCGCCAGAAACTTGGATAGGAACCCCGCAGCCGTGATGTAGAAGTTGAGCAGCTTATAGTGTTCGAACTCGACCGTCTCGACTCGCTCAAGGCCCGGCACAATCGCGCGTAGGTACTGATCGATGCGTTCTTTCGTAGACCTTTGCGTGCGGCTCAGCCTATCCAGCACGCTTGCGATGTTTTCGCCGTCTGAATCCAAAGTATCGGCTGATCCGGTCGTGTCCAAATCTACACGCATTATCTCCGGATCGGGTGTGTAGAACTCCATGCCAGAGAGAAGCGCATATACGGGGTGAAACTCGGGGAGTGCCGAGGCGTTCACCAGATATAGCCGGCGCGCGCTGGGCGCAGGAAGGGCCGAAGCGTTGGGGTGGGCACGGACAAATTGTCCCGCTCGACCTCGAAGGAACGCTCTAGCCCAGTGGCGTCGCGGACCACACACTTCTCGCGGCGCACCTCGAAACCGCTTGGGGACTGCAGGCCAATCCCAAAGCTGTAAAATCCGCGCCATCCGGCGCCTAGAAGAAACTCAAAACGCATCTCGAAGCTGTCCGGATCGGTCGATGAGTGATGTAGCAAGCTGTGCAGGCTGGTATTGCGCTTCGCGAAAACTTGGCCTAACGGGTGCGCAGAGCGTCCCGACAGAAGCGGAGCGCATCTATGAAATTTAGTATCCGGCTCTGGCCATCATCGAACGCGCGGACCCGACGTCACCTAAATCGCGTACGTCACGGGCCACGTTTTCCGTCCGGCGGATAGGAGTGCGCCTGCATCGCCCGCAAATGCCTCAGCATGACGATCGCGATATCCTGCATTCTTGCGGGCAGCAGGCCGTTGTTCTGATCTGTCGCCAAGCGCGGCAAACGGGGAGCGTAGATGTGCCAAGCCGGAAAACGTCTGGCCAGGCGCTTGCACACTTCCTCCCCAGCCGCCTTGGCCGCGCAGTACTCCGGCAAATCCATGGCGGATTCATCCAGAAAAACCGTGGATGGATAAAACACGTTGAGCGCCGGCGCCTGTTGCGCAAATTCCAGCAGCGTGCGCGCAAAGCTGCCGACATAGTACCTGCAGTATTCGGCGAAGCGTTCCTCTGAAAAGACGGTGGTTCTGTCGGAGGCGATTTGCGGCGTAGCGAAGTAGTAGAGATGCTGCTGTGGCTGGGGCAATGCGAGGGGTGCGGGATGATGGGCGTCGAAGTGCGCGGCTGCGCACCTTTTCCCGGCGGCGGCGATCTCCGCGGCTATCGCCTCGGCATCCTTTTTCCCCAGGTAATAAGTGATGGTCACATCCGCGCCGCCGAGCGCCAGCAACTTCGCGGCAATCTCCCCCAACCCGCGAGAGCCGCCGATCACGACGGGCCGTTGTTCGGAAAACTCGCCTGCTTCCACCAACGGCTCCAGCTCGCGAACCGAGGCTTGCGCGCGGGGCGCCGGCCGTAAGAAAGCCCCCAGTTCCCCTTGAAATCCGGGCCCTTCAATTGCCAGGCGCGTCCCACCAAAGCGGTCGGCGGCAGCCACCCGGTAATTCATCCGCGGCGATCCGGAGGCTTCCGAGGCGAACGCCAATTTCATCGTCGAGTAAAACGAGTGAAGGCCGGGGCACTCCATACCTACTAGCCGGGTGGTTGCCAAAATCGCAGCCAACTGAAAGGGCGGCAAGGCTGTGCCCAGTTGCGGAAATAGGCGGATGACGTCCGGCGCGCAATACCAGAGCGGCAAGCTGCCCATGGCCTGCGGGAGCGCGGCGGAATCCATTATCCGGCACGCGCGCGCACGCTCCATGGGCGGCAGCATCTCGGGAAACGCAACCCGTGCGCCCAACTTACCGCGAATGGAGGCTATCTTCATCCGATCGCGGCCTATCTCCAAGGTGAACTCTTCGGCATCGCTTAACACGGAGGTGTGCACGGTCTGTCCCAATAGAACGCCCCGGTGGAAGGTCGCCGTGAGGCGCTCCAGCCCCGCCGCTGCGCGATTGCGACTCGAGAGCCAACTCTCCAGAGCCCAACATAATAGATGGATGCCATGGACCACCGGAGCGCCAAAGAGCGATCGGCGGGCCGCCACCTCGTCCATGTGCATGGGGTTGAAGTCGCCCGATACAGCCGCAAAATCGCTTTGGTCGGCGGGTGTGAATATCCGGTCAGCCACGATCTTCATACCGGCGAGATCAGCGCCCAACCCCCTTCAGAGCAAGCACCGCCTTGAATTTTCCGGCGCTGGTGGTCTCGACCGTCTCCTCAATCGTGAACTTGACGCCGAACTCCTCCTCGCATCCCACGATGAGCTTAACTTGCGCCAGACTGTCCCACTCCGGCATGGTCTCCGGCGAAAGGCTGTCGGTGACGGTAAGCTTATCATCGTCAAAAGCTTCCCGGAAGATTTGTTGCAGGCGTTGATCGATCAGCGTCACGGCTTTTCTTACTATAAACGGTCGCGCCGTCGCGCTGCGGGTGCTAACAGTCTTGGGGAAACCGCTCCCTGACGGTCGCGGCTCGGTAACTCACGTTGATTGCGCGCGGCTTACTGAGCCGCGACCGTCAGGGAGCGGTTTCTATCGGTCGGGATCCCCAAAACCGTTAACCACCCTCGCGCTGCGTGCGATCCGCGCACGCGATCATGCCCGGCTCTGGAAACAGGGTACCCGTCTCCCACACGAAGAACCGGCTCTCGCCCTCCTGGCCGGCCGCCGCGCAACCCAGGCGGACATACAGATCGGCCACTTGGCTGTTCTTCGCGGAGGGGATGTACTCGCCGGTGATGTGGGTGTAGCGATTCTCCGCTGCGTATCGCACCAGCGCGGCAAACATCACTTCTTCCAGGCGCCGCCCCAGCACCCGGCAACTCATCAACCAGGTGTCCACGCGCAAAACTCCGCCTTCCGGAATCGCGATCAAAACCCCGGTCAAGCCGTTATCGCCGAAACGGTCGCGGGCGCGCATGGCCTGCGTATAGGCGCCGGCCGTCAACAAGGTGCGCACTTCAGCGTCGCCGCGCCGGCGCGTGGTGAGATTGAACTGATTCGTCTTGTTAATCAATTGCACGATGCGCGGCAGGTTGGCCTCATCGAAAGGCGCCAACTGCACCTGGATGTCGAGTTGCACCAGGTAATCGTCCACGCCGCCGGCGGTGGATTCGAGCATTTTACGCGCCAAGTTTTCCCGGATGGAAGCCGTGCGTTGCCGGTCTTCGCTGGTGACCGCGAGCGTTTCGAATAGGCCCAGCCGGCTCACCGCGGCAATATACTGCGCCGGATCCGCGGGCATCTCGACCACCTCGACTTCCGGCAGGCTCTGCCGCACGCGCGACCGCTCCGCCGGATTGTCGTCGACAAACACCATCCCATCCAGGCCAATATTCAACGCCGCGGCAATTGCGCGCAGGTTCTCTTCCTTGGGCTTCCAATTGGCGATGAATACGGCGATGTCTTGCTCGCGCAGCACCATCTCCGGATGCCGGCGGAAAGGCAGCACGGCATCTTCGGGGTTGTTCTTGGAACACACCGCCAGCAGCGCGCCCGTGCGCGTGAGCGATTGCAGGTAGCGCTGAAAGGCCACGAACGCCTCGCCTGCCGGACTGCCTCCAAGTTGGATGCCTGCCAATCCGTCCTCGCCAATCACTCCGCCCCAAAGTACGCCGTCCAGATCCACCGCCAGGCACTTGGAGGTGAGTCCCAGAACCGCGCGCAGCAGGGCAGTGAGTTGCCGGCCGAGTGCCGGCATGGCTTCCGCCGACGGATACTGTCTGGCGGTATGCCAAAGTACGGGATCGTTCCAGCGGTCCTTACCGAAGCGCGCGGCGATCTGGTCCACGTCGAGAATCACCACACCCCGGGTCCGGCCGGCCGCTTCCCAAAGCTCCAGGTTGATGGCGCGCAACAGGTGGCCTCGTCCGCCGGGCAGACCTGCACTCAGATGACCCAGCGCATCGAAAGGGGGCGCCTCATAGTTGAACTGAACGACCGTGGCGCCAAGCCGCTCTCCGCATTCCCGCCATAGCGATTCGAGTTGGGCGCAGCGCGCGCGTACGATCTCGCCGGGGGAGTCTTCCTCGTCCCGCAGGCCGAGCGAACGCCAATCCGTGGCGACCACGATCACGTCCGGCTGGAAGCGGGCCAAGCCCGAATCCGGATCGCGGATCTCCTGCGCGTATTGGTTAAACGGGCCAATGTAAATCTCCGCATCGATCCCGGCGCCGAAGCATTGCGCCCGCAGGATCGGCGCCAGGAAGTCCATCGTGGTGCCGCTCAGGAGCGCGATCCGGCAGCGCCGCCGAAATGGCGCTTCCACCGTTTTGCGAGATTGTGCCAGCAAACGGGCGGCATTGCGCAAGGTGCGCGGCGCGGCGCTCGATTTGCATGCCTCGGCCAGCGGATACCAGATTGGTTCCTTGCACCCCGCGGCAAACAAGTTGCGCGCGCAAGCCAGCATCACCAGGGCGCGCTCTTCGCCGGCGGCCTTTTCGCGCAGGAAGCGCAGCACTTCGGCGGCTTCCTCAAAACGCCCGCCAACTTCCAGCAGCGCGGCGCGTAACCAACAGCCGCAGTCGCCGCGCGCCGATTTGAGCCGTGCCGCCAAACCGAGCGCGGCCTCGGCATCGTCGGACGCGATGGCTCCGGCTAGGTACGCCAACCGTGCCAGATCCGCGGCGGGACAAACTGCCGCATGGGAGTCGAGCAACTCCAGCAACTCCGAAGTCTTGGCGGCGGAATAAGGCGGATCGCCCAGCAGCAGCAGACCCAGTTCGAGAGAAACAGGTTTCATCGGTCGGTTCAGTGTCGGCCGGTCAGACGGCCACGCAGTACAGATGCCCCTCCGCGGCAACGGAGCTATTCAATAATGTAATGCTCTCCCCGCTTTCGACATGCAGGATATTCCGGTAGCCGGCCTCTACCAAAAACGATACCAGCTCGCTCACCTTGCGCCTCTTTTCATTCATAGTTTCGCCATGCATTTCCAGGAACAGTGCGGGGTGGTGGGTGGCCAAGGTGTGAGCCGCGCCTCTCAGAACCTCCAATTCGTACCCTTCCACATCGATCTTAATGAGATCGGGCACAGGCAACCCCGATGCCAGGTCCGTGTCGAAGCTGGAAATGGCAATCGTCTCGCTTTCCTGCCGCATATTCGACCTGGTCGACGGGGCGGAGTTTAAACTGCCTCCTCCGGACATCAGAGGCGCGTAAACCAGGACGCCGGTGCCCGGCCGGGAACCCAGACCCAATTTGCGTACCATCACATTTGTCAACCCGTTCAGTTGGACATTTTCCAGTAGCCGCAGGTAATTCCGCGTGTTTGGCTCGTACGAAATCACCTGTGCGCATCGGTTCGCAAAAAACAGCGTCAGAATGCCATGGAACGCGCCGACATCGTATACGATCAGACCGGAAAGGCGCAGACTCTCCCAAAATGCGTGTTCATCGGTCGCTACTCCCGATGAGAGGAAATGCGGTAACCACCCCAACCCACCTTTGCGCCGCATGCCCCGAATCAGGCCATGGCGCACGGTGTAAGTACACCAGTCGAACAGATTGTGACTAATCCAAGCCGTTGCCCGGTGCCTCAGGGAATAGTGCCGGAACGGCGCATCGTCCGGGCTGGGTGTGTGGTCCGCTAGGCTGGTGGCATCGTCTTCCATCGATCTTCCTCAAAAGTTCACGCGGCCGTCGCCGTCGCCCCTATTGAAATGAATGCGAGGGATATTCTCTTCCAAAGGCTCTAACAGCTTGCGCAAATCCTTGGACAGAGCCAGCAAGTAGTTCGAAGGACCTTGCCAGAAGCCCGCGGCTTTGAGCGCCGAGGTCCAGTCCCGATGCATTTGGTTGGAGATGACGATGTCGGCGTTTCGTTCGCGGGCGGCTTGCACGGCACTGCTGACGAGCGATGGGATAGCCGCTGGCTGAGCCACGCCGTCCACCAGCGCGGCGACGCGCATCTCGCCGAAGTACGACCGGTCGCGGGGTTGGCAATCGAGCATCTGCACCCAGGCCACCGGCAAATCACCCGCGGTAAGCCGGACTCCGTAATAGGGAGTTTGCATGCCTGGCTGCATGTATGGATAGATGAACCGCAAATACTCGGCGGTGCGTACGGCGCTCAGCGAGTAGTGTTGCGCGCTGGCTTGCCAGATCCGGTCGGCCCACTGGGAGAACTCTTGGATAGGGTGGTTGCCATAGCGCGGATCGAAGCGGTTCCGCGCTCGCGCGGTTTGAATTCCGCGCAGCGCCAGTGCGCCAAGGCCTGAAAATGCCAAGAGATCGGCTGCCATGCGACGGCCCTTGTGAGTGCGCAACGGCCCGATATTTCGCAGAAATGGTTTGGCGTTGAGAACCAGGAAATAGAACGGAGTCTCCAGGACCGGCCAGCCCATTGCGCGCAACATACGCGGCAACGGCCGGTCCACGCCTCCCATGCCCATGGCAAACAGCAGCGGCTGTTCTCGGAGGGCGTGTGCCAGCATCATAGATCCAACGGCGGCATAGCGCTTGTCGGCGATGCCTTCCGACAGAGGCGCGTTGTATTGCCCAACGCTGTGGATTTGTCCGCGGATGTAAAACGGTTGGGTGCGGATAAAGTATCCGCCGCGTACCTCGCCGGCATCGTCCGCCACCACGAAATGGCTGTAGGCGATGCCCGGCGCGGGCGTGTTCGGATTTGGCGCCGGAGCGGTCTCCGGCAGCGGGAAAGGCAGGGCGCCAGCCGCCCGCATGCGGGAATTGAAAGCGCGCACGGCGGGCTCGTGCGAAGCTATGTAATAGACCACCCGTATACTCATCTACACAGGGCCGTGCGGCGTTTCCGCCCATTGATGGAGTTGACTGCGACCGACGGCCGATGTGGGGGACACTTACCCAGTGTAACGCTCCGCCGGGCGAGATGAGGAGAGCGGGCCCGCGCCGGGTGCTACACTCAATTGGCGAAGCACCTGCCTGGCCGATGCCATGACCCCGCTCCATACACAGCCGTTGCGCGGCACTAACCTTGCATACCCAGCCGGGCCCGCGCGAACTGGCTCGGCGATGGCGCCCCGCCCGGCCTTCTACCTCACGGCTGCCTTTGTGTTTGTAGTGTATGCCCGGTTTCCGGAAATCATGGACATGGTTACGGGCACCCCGATGCATGCGGTACGGATTATCGTGGGTCTCGCGCTTTTGGCGATTCTGCTGTTCGGTGGAGATATCCGCGCGGCCTTCTCGAAAGTCGGTATCTGCCTGATCGCCTTTACGCTTTGGATGTGTCTCTGTGTGCCATTCAGCATATGGCGCGGCGGCAGCTTTAGAATGCTGCGGGACACTTGGCTAATGTCTATTTTTTCCTTCGTCATCATCGCGTCCGCGGTGCAGGGACTGGAGCAGTGCCGTAAGATCATGTACACTCTGGCGGCGGCCACCGTGTTCATCGAGGTCGTCACCCTGGCGATAGGCCGCGTACAACAGGGCCGCATGGCCCTGCTGGGAGGCACTCTGGGAAACGCCAACTACCTGGCCTTGATGCTGCTTATGGGCGTACCGTTTGGTCTCTTCGTGATGCGCACCAAGCCCGGGTTCTCGCTGTTGAAGCTGGCTTGTCTGCTCATGCTCTTCTGCATCCCCGTGACGGTAGCGGCAACTGGCTCGCGTGGCGGCCTGGTGACCCTGGCGGTCATGTTCCTCATGTATTTTGTGCCGCTGCCCGCCAGCCAGAAGGTGGTTGTGGGCGTCGTGGCGCTGATTCTTTCGGTAGTTGCCATTGCTTGGTCCACGCGGAGCGCCTTGGACCGGTTTAGAACTATATTGAGTACGTCCCCTCCCGTGCGTTTATCCATGTCGGAGCTATCCGCCATAGAATCCATGGAGCTACGAAAAGATCTCTTGTATTCCAGTTTGCAGTTGACGATCCGGCATCCCTTACTGGGCGTCGGCCCGGGGATGTTTTCGGTCGCTAACGCAAGCTATGTCCAGGCGACCACGGGACGGCCCAACTTTAATGCGTGGCACGAAACGCACAATACGTTCACGCAGGTGTCCTGCGAAGATGGCGTACCCGGATTGTTTTTCTATTGCCTGGCGCTGCTGTTCTGTTTCAGGATCGTCCACTCCGCCGATAAGCGGGCGCGGCAGTATCCGGCATTGTCCTCGGTGCGCCACATGGCGTTCGCTCTGCGGCTTGCGCTGGTCGCATTCACCGGGACCGCGGTCTTCGCCAGTAATGCCTATATGTATTACTTCCCAATGCTGGCGGGTTTATGCGTGGCCTTGGACCGGGCGATCGCAGCGCAACTCTTGTCCCTCGTGCCGGCCGGATCGGAGTCACCCGATATCCGGGCGCCGTTCCGGCCAGGAACGGTTGCGGGCGGTAGGAACCATGCGGGTAAAAGGCTGCCTGTAAAGTTAAGCATGCCGGGGACATGGGGCGGATAGCCGGAGAAGATCAGGGAACCACGACGGACGTAACGGGATCGGCGGCGAGTACGGTATTGTTCGCGGACCTATACTTCACCTGATAGTACAGAATCCTCTCTGAGATGGCCGGTATGGCGATCGTGCAACCGGAGGCGCAGGGCGCGCCGGCCGGATTCTCCGAAGCGAAATAAAACGGCTGGTTTCCCGAAGGCACCGTGCTGGCGACCGCGATGCATGCGTCGTTGCGAGTCGTGCAGTTAATGAGCTGCGGAGCGCCATACTCCTGATAACCAAACTCGACGATCGCGTTATTGGCGCCGAGACCGGGTGGCGGACTCAAACTGACGCTCATCGGCACGAAGGTTCCGCGAGCCACGGTATCGCTTGGGTCGTCAGGTGGATACGGTGGGTACATCGCCATCCACATCTCCGGTCTCTGGTAGTTCAAGAATTCCTGGCGGTACAGAATCCAGGAGTTATCCGGCAGCAGTTGATTGCCCTCGAATCCCGTGACCATGCGCACGCGCGAGGTGGCACTCACCAGAACGCGGCTGTAGGCGCCGGCGTAGTCCGTGCGGTCCAGGGTGTACTGGGTAATTGCGTTTGCCTCTTTTGCGATGTTCCCTACGCAGATATCGTTTCCAACGCCCAGCGGGGTGCCCCCGTGAGTCGCTACTCCGGAACAGTACGAGTAAAGCACGCCCGGACAATTCACGTATACGTCTCCAGGCAGGCTACCGGAATAGCATTCCCCGCCGGCCCGTGCCATGCAATAGGTATATGAACCCGAAGAGCCGGTGGCGACGTTGGCGCTCGGCCCACTCACGTCGATTAATGGATGCGAGCCGCAAGAAGCCCCGGTGGCCATAAGCTTCCGGTTGATATAGGCCGTAGAGCCGGAGGTGTAGAAATCGTCCGGGTCGGTCACGGTCCCCGGCCGGTAGTAATAGAGCTGCCCGGACACCGGGGAAAACGGAGGGTCGTAACTGCCGCCCTGGAGGGGGATATTGTCGAATGCGCGAATTGTTTCGTAAGGACCGGAGTTCACTCCGGCGGCGTTGGGGTGCCCTCCGCCGTCCGGTTCGAACGGAACCCCGTAAGCCGCGGCGAACGGCGTGGAGGAGAGTACGTAGTTCACTCCCGGTACCGCGTTCGGCGTGACATTGGCGGCCGGGTATTGCAGAATATTAGGAACCGGTCCAATGAGGGTTTGGTACACATTGGGCCAATCCGCGAAGTTGTTCGCGGCGCCGGGAATCTTCCATTGTGGCACGCTGACCACCTGCGATTCGCCGCCATTCCGCCATTCCGCATGGCCGTGAAATTCGTTTGGATCTTGGATCAGGCAATTGCCATGCGGGTCCGGCGAACCGGCGCACCCGGTGAGCGGGTTCCAAAAAACCTGGACCGCGCCGCTCACGCCGGTCGATGTGGGAGCGACCGAACTCTGGTAGCTCTCCCACCACAACGAAATCGGCCCGGGCACAGGCTTCTCTGTGCCATATGCGTTGCGCTGGAAAACCCAGGCGCCGTTGACGCCCCCGTAGTTCTTTATCTTCAAGGTCATCAACTCGTTGGTTTGGTTATACCAGGTGCAGGACCCGGCGTTAGCCGTGGTCACGCACGCCGTATCGCCGATCTGGGTGGTGCGCAATTCTCCCGGCGTGCCGAGAAACGGGCCGGACGGGGACGCGAAGTATGGTTCATACCCGGTCACGCTGCCGACCGTGTGGCTGTTGACTTGAACCAGGTAGCAGTCGTTGCCGGCCGATAAGCCGTACGTGGAGCAACTCACGCCGCTCGCCGGGATGCTGGTGGCGGACGTGTTGATGGGCTCGTATTCGTTGCCGGCCACCGCCAGCCAGCCGGATTCGCCCGTCTCTCCGATGGCGTGGAGGCTGCGTCCGGTAAGTGCGCCCTGTCCCGAAGCTACGGGTCCGGGTGGAGTGTTGAATGTGTCGATCGCGCCGACGATTTGCGGCCCACCCGCAAGGCCCGCGTGGGCGGGGTTTCCATCCCCGGGCGAAAACGCGAAGATCCAGGCCGGCGTGTCCCCGCCCATCGAATAACATGCGAAGTAAAATACGCCAGTGGACATAGCGCCCGTAATACCGCAGTTCCAGCTCCCGGTCGCCGAACGGTTAAAATATGACGGAAGAAATGTCGGATCGAAAGCGGCCATCTGCTGGACAACACTCTCCGGCATACTGGACTGCGGAGTCAGGTTCGTGAATGTCAAACCATTATTCCAGGCGACGGAGTATGCCGTAGTAGACGTTACGGTCGCATTTTGAATCTGGGGAATTCCGATATCCGATTGTGGGGCGGCCGGCTGAGATGGAGTCGACGGCGGGTTAAACACGCCTTGAATCACCAAAGGCCCGCCGCCGGCTGGATCGGTCGATACCATGTAAAAGGTCAATTGGTTTTGGGTCTGGTCGATACTCGCGCTTTCCGGGGTGGGAGCGCCGGTGACGGCCCAGGAATTCGCGATCGGAGTTCCCCCGCCATCGACCCCGGCCGCCTGGGGCCGGCCGTAATATGCCACGACGGGGCCGGTAGGGTTGACCCAATAGAGATTTCCAAACAGGCAGAAGTATCCTCCGTAGACTAACTTACTGAAACAGGCAGTGCCCGCCCCGTTGTCCGGATAGGATGGGTACGAGCTCAACATCACGTTAATACTGGCGGCTGTGAGTGTCACGGCGCTGCCGTCCGTGGGCGCTTGATCGCGCCACACCATGACCGCGAAGTTGTTCTCGCACCAATAGACATTCCCGGTTGGGGGCGTACCGGATACGGTCAAGTGGCTCCCATCCACGAACCCGGTAATCGCGTATTCGACCGACGTGGTACCAGCCGGCGGCGTAATGCAAGCGTCGTTATTCGTGGACAGCCGGATATGTCCATTTCCTCCGGTTATCCAATACAGGCTGAAGAAATCGCTTCCAGGCACACCGGCAGGAGCCGGGTAGTTGGCGAGGGTATTCCCGGAGACTGTGCCCGTTCCGGAATGCGGCGACGCCTCCTGCATATTGAATCGTGGATTGGTATCCAGCAGCCACGGGATGGTACCGAATTGCGCGGTGGCCCAGATTGAGGCGGGGGCCTGCCCTACGGTTTGCTGGCCGCTGGTTGAGCCCATGGTCGTCTGCTGCGTGGAACTGGCACACGAAGCGCCGCCATTGAGCGATAGGCAAATGTCCAGCACGCGGTAGCTGGTGGTCGTAGAATTTGCGTAGCCGGTGAGCAAGACGCTGAGTTGATCGATGGTGTTCTGGCTGCCATACCAAGTCGTGCCGTAGGTGGCATTCAGAAACGGACGGATCACCAGCGGCGCCGTGCTGGCGCCGACCGTGGTATTGCCGGAGCCTGCGGTTACATTGCAGGGCGAGGTCCACGGCCCGGCCGTGTCGCATGGATTCGTTTGCCCTTGGTTAAATGCCGAGCCGAATGCGCCGGTCCAGTATGACCAGGCGTTACCGCGCAAGCCGATGCGATACTGATACGTGCCGGTCAAGGGGTCGATGAAGGATTCCGGAGTTAGCCCGCCAAGCCATTCGGGCCAAGGCTGGTCCCCGGGGTGCGAAGGGTCGGAAAGCCACGGGTCTCCGTATGTCTGCCCAAGGGGAATATTATTCGTCGTGAATGGGAGGGTTGCGGTGTCGCCGGTGGAAGGACAAGTAATCGTGATGAAATATGGCGTATAAGCCTGGAGCGCACGCGAGTAATGCCGCACGCCCGAATATGTCCCGGCAGTCGCGTACTGCGCGGCGCGTTGGCCGAGCACTACCGTGCGGGAAAGGCCGGCCGTTACCGTGCTGGGCCGGCTGAGGTCTAAGTTGGAGTTTAGAAAGGTACCCGGGTCCACGTCCAAAGCCAGCGGAGTGAGAGTAGAACTCTGGCCGGCTTGGATGGTGCAGGCGTTACCATCAGGCGCCGTATAAGCGATTAAGGCCTGCGTGGCGGTCGTGCCCAGTACCCGAAGGTTTCCGATGGCTGCCAGGCACGCACAGGTGGAAAGAATTGACAACGCAACGATCTTCATCGCACCAACCCCTGCATCTTCATGGCCCACCAGTCCACGGAAAGTCCTTCATCCGTTCCGTTTAAGGTGGTGAGATTGATGAACTGCGGCGCCATGGTGGCGGTCGGGGCGGTCGCTATGCTTCCCGAAAAGGCACCATTAATCTGGAACTGGACGGTTCCCTGCGTCGCGGAATAAATGCGGACGTGATACCAGGTGTTCGGAGCCACGGACAAGCCGCTATTGTAGCAGGTCTTTGTTCCGCTGACGATCACTTCGTACACCCAGTTCGTAGTGCTCTCGTTAGAGGCACATCCGCCACCGGCAGCGTCGTACCGTACCGCTATCTGGTTCCCGCCCGTGGGATGATATGCCGCATTATTGTCACTGAAGCCAACTAAGTAACGGGCGCTCGACACTCCGCCGCCATCGGTTTGGAAGATGGCCTGTGTCTCCCAATAGGACCAGGAACCTCCTACTCCCAAATTCACAAAAGGATATGTCGCCCCACTGACCGCATCGGATAGAGTGAGGGAGCAGCCGCCGCCCGCGGTAGCCCCGCTGTTAAGAAAGAAGATTCCGGGATGGTTGGCTTGCCCTGTGGTCATGAAGAATCCGGAACAGCCCGAGGCCACCGGAGCCACCCCCCAGCCCAAGGTTCCGATCTTTCCCGTTAAGCTGGTGGATGGCAAGAACTCTTCTACGGCGTTCATCACGGTAGAGTCGAGCGGCGTGAAGTCGACCGTCCCGGACGTATTCGCCAGATTATTGCGGAAGGTATAGCTTCCGCCTCCCCCCCCGCCGCCGCCGGCGCATGACCAGGTCCCGTTCACGGACATGGCCATCGCTCCGGAACCGCCCGCCGCGCAGGCGGTGGTCTGCGTGCAATTCGAGCAATACAGAAGACTCCCATTCGCCGCGCTGGCTAGACTCGCGAACGTGGAACTGCCCACTTGGGCCGCGCCGCTCAAGGTGAGATTGGTGGCCGACAAGTTGCCGGTCTGGGTCGTATCGTTGATCACCGCCATCACCGCGTTGCTTTGCGGGAATTGCGGCGACCATCCGGCCACATGGACGGTCTGTACGGGCAGCGATGTATAACGGTTACCGGAACTGCCGCCAAAATCGAAGAAGACGAAGTCCGCCTGGCTGGGCGTGTTGTGAAACATCGTGCCCGGTGCGGCGTTCGCGGAGTTCGCCGAGATCACGCTCGGCCCGACTTCGTTCGCAAAATCGATCTGATAGCCGGTGTTGTTGAACATCTGCAGAGTGAAGTTTCCCGAGCCGCCGTTCAGCCGCAATCCGGCCGTAGTGGTGTTTACGATATTGCCCGAAATGATCTGGCTCGGAGCCCTGACTTCCAGGCCCGTGGGGCCGGAAAACTCCGCGGCCGAAAAATTATGGCTGCCGGCGCCCGTGTCGATCAACATTCCCCATCCGGTGACCGTGGTCGCCATGATTTGGCTTCCGTCCAGCGAGCTGTTGCTGTATACGCCGCCCAGCGTGTTCAGAAACGCGTTGACGTTCGAAAGGTGACCGTTGCCGTTGTAACTGCTGGAGATTTGCACCTGCATTCCCCACCCGCCGTTCTGGTAAAGTACCAACTCTACGAAATCGGAATCGTGCGGTCCGCGGAACGTCCATCCGTTTCCGTTATTGAACGCCGAGCGTATTCCCGTGAAGAAGCCCTCCAGATCCAGAGAGGGCGTCGCAAATGTAGAATCCAGACCCCACTCGGTGTAAATGCCGTCCGAATACGCGCTCTGTACGAATACATCCGTCATCTCAATGCCATGGCCGTAGAGCCGGATGCCGTAGCTGGTCCCCGTTTGGTTGGTCTTGTTGCCATTGATCGTGCAACCGCGGATTTCGCCGCGGAACAGACCATACAGGCTGTTGGTACCGGTCAATGCCGCGAAGTTGGTTTGCGAGATGACATCTTGATTCGCGCCGTTCTTCAGCATCAAGGTACTCACTCCCGACCCGGCGCATTCGATCTTGCCCGTCCCGGTTTGGTCGGTGAGAGAATCCGAAAACCGGATGCCCCCCACTGTGTGATTTCCGACCCCAAAGTAGATCTTCTGGCCTTTGGCCAGAGTGACGACGCTGTTCACGACGTACGTGCCGTCGTCCGCCCGGACCTCCCCGGCGCCGGAGGCCAACGCCGCCGCAAAAGCGGCCGAATCGTCGGTAACGCCGTCGCCCTTTGCTCCGAAATCCTTTACGTGAACCAGATCCTGCAGCTTGGAGGTCACCGTGCGCACCACGGCGCCGGCGCCCAGTTGTACGAACGTGTTCGTTCCCGTCGATTGCTGTGTCCAGGTGTTGGTGGCCGTGCATAGGTATTTGTTTTGTCCGGGTGTGGCGTCCGTGGCGAAGTACTCCGCGCCTTGGGTGCAGGTGGCCGGCAATTGAGCGGTGGTCCCGCGCTTGGCGGGCAGGGTGTACGTGGCGCCTGACGCGTCCCAAGGGCCGATCTGGACACGGCCCCCATTGACTACCGTCTGCCCGGTGAGCACAGCCGGGCCCCCTAACAGGAGGGTCGCAAGGTGAAGGCTGAAGGCCGATAGCTGAAAGCTGATAGCTGGTTTCATTAGTAATTCCTCACGATCGTTGCCCGGTAAGTGGCGCTGGGCGGATCCACGCCAAGTCCGGACAGGTTACAAAGGCGGACCGTTACCGTGTTCGTGCCGCTCACCAGCATGATGCCGAAGACGCCCGTCGGCAGCGCCGGCCAGCCGGGCGCGATGGCGTCGCCGGGGTTGGCGCCGGTCACGGCCAGGGTTTGATCCGCGGCGCAGGTGCCTGTGGCAATGCTGGGAAAATTCAGCGTCGCGGAGTTCATCAGGTAAGTAGGAATCACGCCATTATCTACCGCAAGAGTGCTCTGTCCGGGAGCCTCGGTGACGATGATCCCCTGTCCGCCGGCCAGCGTTTTGGAGCTCAGAAAGGCGCGTTCATCGTGCCCTCCCGTAGTGTCCCAGGCGCCATTGGTGGCCGTCCAGATGTATATCGGCAAAACGTTCGGCGGAAATGACGTAACGCCGGATTGCTGGGTGCATCCGGCCGAGCACGTTACGGTTAGATTATTGCCGACCATCAGGACGCCGGAACTGTTGAGGTAAATGTAAGCCGTCCCGATACCGCTGCCGCTAACGGTGACAGTCGCGCTGTTGGTGATGCTGTAGACCTGGTAGCCGAAGCGCACGTTGCAAGGCGACGTGGGCGTGCAGCCGCCGCCGATGCTGAGCGCATTAGAGGAGGTGCGCACCGCGGCCAGGTCTCCGAGTTGGTACGCCATGGTGACCCCGCCGCCGGTGCCGGAAACGTTTGCCGCCTGCCAAGCGCCTGCCGAAGAGTTCCACACCAGGGCCTGGCCGTTGCCGGGGAACGTGCCGGACACCGGCTGTCCTTGAATGGCTTTTACCGTGGCGGTTGTCAAGGTCCCACTGAGATCGCCGCCTGCGCCGGGCAGTTGGCTGGAGGCTGCCGTGCCCGAGATCTGCCCGAAAGCGTAGTCTCCGGTCTGCGCCGTGACGCTGCCGGTTCTGCCGAACACGCTGCTTACCGTTCCGCCGCCGCCGGAAATCGTGCCCGGCTGCCACGCCGAAGCGCCCGAATTCCATACCAGGGTTTGGCCATTGGCCGGCGCTGTGTTCGACACCGCCCGGCTTTGAATGCCGGTCACCGTGGCGGCCGTAAGATTGCCGCTCAGATCGCCGCCCGCCGCGGGGAATTGACTGGAACCGAGCGTGCCGGAAATCTGCCCGAAGTTGTAATCGCCGGTTTGCGCCGCGACTGCCCCAGCTCTCCCAAATACACTGCTTACGGCGCCACTGCCAGATACAGTGCCGGGTTGCCATGCGGAGGTTCCGGAATTCCACAGCAGAGCCTGGCCATTGGCCGGAACCGTGTTCGCCACCGCCCGGCTTTGGATGCCGGTCACCGTGGCGGCTGTCAGGGTGCCATTCACATCGCCGCCAGCCACGGGAAGTTGACTGGATCCGATGCTGCCGGATATCTGCCCGAAGCTGTAATCGCCGGTTTGCGCCATCACCGCGCCGCTTCTGCCAAATACGCTGCTTACCGCGCCACCGCTTCCGCCCGCCACGGACGCCGTGCCTGCGCCGTTCACCACGCAATAACCAGTCTGTGCCGTGCTGAAATCGACGGTGACGTTGTAGGTTGTCGGACTGATTTGGACCTTGTCCGGTTCCACACGTTGCGGTGGCGTTGAATTGTCATAACAGTCCACAACCAGGTTGGCCGTGCCGAATTGGTGTACAGTCCCCGGGATCGTGACCGTCAATTGAGTCGCGAATGCGTACGAGGAATTGCCCGCCTCGGCCGGCGCCGGCTGCCATTGGCTCGCGGCGGCGTTCCATTGCAATACCTGACCGCTGGACGGGGTCGTACTGCTTAAGGTCCGGCCTTGCAGCCGGGTTACCGTCAGTCCCTGCGGAGCGCCGGAGATATCTCCGCCCAGCGCCAGCCATTGGATGGTGCTCCCGTTGCTGGACAGCACTTCGTTTGCCGTGCCCGCATTCACCGACAAGCTATTGCCTTCGACGGTCCAAGTGTTTGCCGGATTGCACGCATACACATTGCTCCCCGCGGGCGCCGTCGTCAGAAAGAAGAACTGTCCTACCGCACAGGTGGTAGGCACGCTGCTTCCCGTTTGCATCGGTTTCGTGGACCCGGCCGCCGAAAAATCGACGCTCTTGCTTTGCGTGCGCAAATCGACCAACGTTTGTCCCTCTCCTGTGGAGACAAACACCATCCACAGGCAGAGGTCTGTTGCAACTCTGCATTTGTTCATGTTTTCGCGAGGCCTCTAACTAGGCTGGAAGCCAGTCGAATCGACAGGACGAGGCCACTCCTGATACGATCCCAGCATACTGTTAGGCGGAACTGACGGGTCAATCCGTGTAAATCATAGGAATTACAGGTATCGATAGCTCGGCAAACCGTGTGACCACGCAGGCGGCCTGGGTACTATTTGAAGGAGGGGAACCGGGATATGTACGGCGCCAGTTTAGTTCACCAAAGCGCGCGATTTCGCGCCTGACCTCGGTGGGCCACCGGGGCTCTCCGAAACCTGTGTCGGTTAAGATTCGCGCATCGGTGCTTGCGCTTGCCGTAAGGTGAAATGGGTTTCTTTGAGCCTGGACGTGCAGGCGACGGCAAGTTGTGGAAAGCATGAAAACAAGTGACTTAACATCATCGGCTTTGTTCGGCTTAAAGAGATCTGAGGGGACGGGTCGACTGCCATCTGGGCCGCGCCTCCCCTGTGGAGGCCAGCCTGCTATTTGGGGTTTGGACACCGTCTTGTGTGAGAATCGGGAAGGCAGCCCTTAACGGCATCCGTATATGTGTGGCATCGCAGGATTCGTAACCCGCACCCCCGGCGCTTCGCCGGACTCGGTGATCGCCCGCATGACGGACGCCATCCGTCATCGCGGCCCCGACGCCTCCGGCTACTACCGCGATCCCTTCGCCTCCCTCGGACACCGCCGCCTCAGCATCATCGATGTCGCCGGCGGCCACCAGCCCATGTGCAACGAAGACGGCGCGCTCCGGATCACCTATAACGGCGAAATCTTCAACCACGCCGACCTCCGCCCCGCCCTCGAACAGGCCGGCCATCATTACCGCACGCGCTGCGATACCGAAACCATCCTGCACGCCTACGAGCAGTACGGACCGGATTGCGTGACCCGCTTCCGCGGCATGTTCGCCTTCGCCATCTGGAACATAAACACACGCACGCTGTTCTGTGCCCGCGACCGCCTTGGCAAAAAGCCGCTCTACTACTATTGGGACGGCCGCCTGTTCGCCTTCGCCTCCGAAATCAAGGCGCTGCTCGCGCACCCCGCCATCTCCCCGCGCTTTGAAGAGTCGCTGCTCTCCGAATACCTCAATTTCGGGTACTGCTCAGGTGAGCGGACGCTGTTCTCCGGCATCCGCAAGCTCATGCCGGGCCACTGGCTCCGGCTGTCGCCCGAACAACCCGAAATCCGTCAGTACTGGGAAATTCCCTGCATGGTGGGGCAGGTGGTTTCGCCTGCCAAGTCACGCGACGACCAATCCTGGATTGCCGAATGCCGCACCCGCCTGGAAGAAGCTGTCCGCACGCGCCTTATGAGCGACGTGCCCCTAGGAATGTTCCTTTCCGGCGGCGTCGATTCCAGCGCCATCGCCGCTCTGATGAAGCCCATGTCCAAAGGGCCTGTCAAAACCTTCGCCGTCGGCTACCGCGAGCGGGCTTTCAGCGAGCTATCCTACGCCCGCCAGGTCGCGGAAAAAATCGGCACCGAACACCACGAAGTGGTCATCGGACGCGGCGATTTCTTCAATGCCCTGCCCCACCTCATCTGGCATGAAGATGAGCCCATCAGTTGGCCGTCCAGCGTCTCGCTCTATTTCGTGTCGCGTCTCGCCGCGGAGCAGGTAAAGGTAGTTCTAACCGGCGAAGGCAGCGACGAGCTATTCGCCGGATACGCCCGCTATCGCACTTACATCCTCAATCGCCGGTTCATGAGGGCCTACGGCGCGGTTCCCAGCCCGTTGCGGAATGCGCTCCGCTCCGCAATTGCCAACACCCGCCTGCTTTCCGGCAACATGCGCCGCAAGCTGCGGCATTCCGTCCTGGGACGCGGCGAAGACCTCGAAGCCCTTTACCTCGATAACTTCTACTCCGCCTTTTCCCGCGCCGAGCAGCAGCGCCTGCTCGCGGCGCCGTTCGATGGAACCTACGATTCCTATCTCCACTACTGGAACTCCCAGCCAAATGCCGGCCTGCTCCCCCGCATGCTCTACGCGGATCAGAAGACCTACCTCGTCGAACTGCTCATGAAGCAGGACCAGATGAGCATGGCCTGCTCCATCGAAAGCCGAGTCCCCTTTCTGGACCACGAGTTCGTCGAATTCGCCGCTACCGTTCCCGATCGCATGAAACTACGCGGCGGCGTGGGCAAGTACATTCTCAAGCGCGCTGTCGAAGACATCCTCCCGCACGACATCGTCTATCGCAAGAAAATGGGCTTTCCCACGCCGCTCCGCCAGTGGTTGATGGATCCCAGTGCCGATGCCGTCATTGCCCAACTTAACGACCGCGACGGCCTGTTGGCCCCCTATATCGATTTCACTTACTTGAACGATCTCCTCACCCGCCACAAGCGCGGTCTCGAAGATGCCACCGACCGTATCTGGCGCCTTCTGAACCTGCAGCTCTGGGGTGACATCTTCATCACCAGTAGGACAGGCGTCGTTGCCTGTCCCCTCCCATGAATCTCACTCATCTGCTGCAAATGAGCCCGGCCGAACTCGCCACCCGCACCCAACAAGCCTTATCCAAACGGTGGAGCACCCCCCCAACCTGCCAGCTAATCCCGTCCCAGGCCGCCCGGGCCTTCCCGGACCTGCCCCCTCTCCACTCCCTCGACGAAGCCAAAAAACTCCGCCGGCATCGTTTCGACCTGCTCGGCTACAGAGACCTCGATTTCGGCACCCCCATCGACTGGCACTTCGACCCCGTGCATGGCCAGCGCGCCCCCCGCAAGCCTTGGTATCAAATCCCCTTCCTCGACTTCGACCAAATTGGCGACCACAAAATCATCTGGGAGCTGAACCGTCACCAGCACCTCGTCACTCTAGCCCAAGCAGGTTTCCGCGACGAAATTCTAGCCCAGTGGACTCACTGGCGAAGCGAGAATCCCTACCCCATCGGGATTAACTGGGCGAGCGCGCTGGAGGTCGCCTTTCGCGCGCTTTCGTGGCTCTGGGTACGCCATGTAATTGGAGATTTCCACCCTGATTTGATCGCTGCCCTACATCTGCACGGCTGGTACATCGAACGCTTTCTGTCCACCTATTTTTCCCCCAACACGCACCTGCTGGGCGAAGGCGTAGCGCTCTTCGCCATCGGCACCATGTGTCCGCAAATCGCAGAAGCATCCCGCTGGCAAGCCCGCGGCTGGAAAATCGTCCTGCAACAGGCCGAAACCCAGGTTCGCCCCGACGGGTTCCACTTCGAGCAATCCGTCTACTACCACAGCTACGCCCTCGATTTCTTCCAGTTCGCACGCGATCTGGCTGCGAAAAATGCGGCCCCCATCCCACCATCTTTTGATCGCACTATCGAAAAGATGAGCGACGCCCTCACAGCGATTTCTCAAGCCGGCCGCCGGCCAAACTTCGGCGACGACGATGGGGGCCGGGTCATCGGGGGGCGGGTTTCAGCCCGCGCCGGACTTCAGTCCAGCACCGTAGGCGGCATCTACGCCATGGTCTCGGCTGATTCCCAACTCTTCATCGATGCCGGACCGCAAGGTGCTCTCACCGCTGGACACAGCCATGCCGACGCCTTAAGCATCCAACTCATCGCCGCCGGCCGGCCCGTACTAATCGATCCCGGCACTTTCTGCTATGTCTGTCCCGAACGCGATCGTTTTCGCGGTACCGCCGCCCACAACACGCTCCAGGTCGATGGCCGCGATCAAGCCAGACCCGCAGGCCCTTTCGCCTGGACGCACATGCCTGAAACCACCGTCGATATCTGGCACACCAGCGAATCGTTCGATCTCTTCTCCGGCCATCACAACGGCTACCATCCCATGATCCACCGCCGCTGGGTCTTCGGACTCAAAGACAAATTCTGGCTGGTCCGCGACGTGGTTACTGAGCCGCGGCCGTCAGGGAGCGGCCATCGCCTGGACATCCACTGGCACTTCCTAGACGAGCGCGATCTCGCCATCCTGCCGCCCGCCGGCCGCCACTGGACCCAGTCTGTCGAGCCCTGGGATTGGTCCCCCGTCTACGGCAGGAAAGAGCCAGCCTTCGTCCTGCGCTTTAGCAGGGAGACTTCCCTGCCCGCCGAATTCGCCGTTGTCCTGGTTCCAGGCGAACCCGGCGTGCTTATCCAAACCGCGCCCGGAGCCTACCAGTATAAAGAACCCCAGGGGTCGCAACACGATTTCATCTTTGCCGAACGCTTCATCTATCGCGCCAGCGGCCCCGCAGGCGTCACGGAGTTTATGTTATGAGGCTCCTGTGGGTCAAAGCCGGAGGCCTGCTCCCCCCCGATATGGGTGGCAAGATCCGCAGCTACAATATCCTCAAACAACTCGCCCGCCGACACGAGATCACCCTCTTCACCTTCTACCCGGAGCACCCCGACGACCAGCACCTTCACGGCAACGGCTTTTTCGCGAAAATCGTGCCCGTCCCCTTGCCGCTCCCGCCCCGCCGCAGCCTCGGCGAGTATATCCGGTCCGCCCGCATGATGGCTGCCGGCCGGCCCGTCACCGTCGACAAATTCCTCTACCCCGAAGTATGCCGCCGCTACGCGGAGCTGCGCGCATCTTCCACCTTCGACGCGATCGTCTGCGACTTCCTCGTGCCCGGCTCGCTCATGCATTGGAAGACGCCGCCGCCCACCATCCTGTTCACCCACAATGTGGAGGCCCAAGTTTGGGAGCGCCACTATAAGGTCACGTCCAATCCGTTGATGAAAACTGCGTGCTGGCTGGAATCGCGTGCGCTGGCCGTGGCTGAGCGCCGTTACGTGGAGCTGGCCGATCACGTTTTAACCGTCTCGGAAAACGATCGCACGGCGTTCCTCCAATATGTCGATGGCAGCCGCATCTCCGTGATCCCCACGGGTGTGGATACCGAGTACTTCAACCCGTCGCCGGACCCGGAACAGCCGGACACCATGGCCTTCACCGGCACCATGGACTGGATGCCGAATGAAGACGGCGTCGTCTACTTTGTCGACAAGATCCTTCCTCTAATCCGCCATGAGATTCCAGGCGCCTGTTTCTGGGCCGTGGGACGCCGTCCCCCACGGCGAGTTCAAGCCCTGGCATCCGCCAACGTGATGGTGACCGGCGCGGTGGATGACATCCGCCCCTATCTCGGCCAAGCCGCCTTGTGCGTGGTGCCGCTGCGCAGCGGCAGCGGAACCCGCATCAAGATCTTCGAAGCCATGGCCATGGGCAAAGCCGTGGTCTCGACCACCATGGGCGCCGAGGGCCTGCCTGTGCGTCATGGTGAGAACATTATCTTGGCCGACGACCCCGCCGATTTCGCCCGCCAGGTGGTCCGGCTCTTGCGCGATCCGCACCGCCGCGCGCAACTCAGCCGGGCCGCGCGACAGCTCGTCGAGGAGAATTACGGGTGGCCGTCGGTGGCCGTGCACTTCGACCAAATCGTGCAGGCAGTGGTCGGTCATGCGTAAAATCCTCATCGTCTTCGGCACGCGGCCCGAGGCCATCAAGCTCTGCCCGGTGCTATTAAACCTGCGGCAGAGCGACCGCTTTCAAGTGCGCGTCTGCGTGACCGCGCAGCATCGCTCGATGCTCGATCAGGTATTGGCGGCCTTCGAAGTCACCCCGGATTGCGACCTCGACCTGATGCAGCCCGGGCAGACACTCGCGCAGATCACCGCTCGCATCCTGACAGCCCTCGAGCCGGTAATCCAAGTCGAGCAACCGGACATGTTGCTCGTCCAGGGCGACACCACCAGCACCCTGGCGGGCGCCATGGCGGCTTTCTACCAACATGTGCCAGTGGGCCATGTGGAAGCCGGTCTGCGCACCGGCGACCTCGCGCAGCCATTTCCCGAAGAGATGAACCGGGTGGTCGCCACCCGCCTCGCCGCCTTGCACTTCGCGCCGACCGAAACGGCCAAAAGCAACCTGCTGGCCGAAGGCATTGACCCGCGGCGCATCTCTGTCACCGGCAATTCGGGCATCGACGCCGTGCTCTACGTGCGAGACGCATTGGCGGCCGGCCGGCTGCCTGCGGGAATGTGGCCCCAATTGGAAGCGTCCAAGAAGCTGATCGTGGTCACCGCCCACCGCCGTGAAAGCTTCGGGAGTGGCTTCGCGCAAATTTGCAAGGCCCTTGCGCGACTTGCCCGCCGCGACGATATCCAATTGATTTATCCGGTGCATCGCAATCCCAACGTGATGGACCCGGTGTACCGGCAGTTGGACGGGCTGGCGAATGTGTTCTTGGTCGAGCCTCTGGACTACGTTCCCTTCGTGGATCTGATGCGGCGCGCCTACCTGCTGATCACCGATTCAGGCGGCATCCAGGAGGAGGGTCCTTCGCTCGGTAAACCCATTCTCGTGATGCGGGAAAAGACCGAGCGGCCCGAAGCGGTGGACGCCGGCACCGTGAAACTGGTGGGTACCGACGCGGACCGGATCGTGCATGAAGCCGAGCGCTTACTGGAAGACGAAGCCGAATACGGCCGCATGGCGCGCATCCACAATCCGTACGGCGACGGCCGCGCCAGCGACCGTATCCGCCAGGCGGTCGAGGCGTACTTTACCTAAAGACCCAGCTTCGCGGCGGCGTTGTCGCGAAAAAGGGAGCCCTCCCGGATGTATTTCCTTACGGTGGGCAGGGACCGGTGCCCGGTCTGCTTCATGATGGCCAGTTCGCTCGCGCCATTCATGGCGGCCTGGGTGGCCAAGCCCGCGCGCAGGCTGTGACCGGCGTACTGCCCGGTTTCGAGGCCGGCGCGGGCGGCGGCGCGCTTCACCAAATACCCGACCGAATCAGCGTGCAGCGCCTGGCCGCTGATCTGCCCGTATCTATCGATGGCGCGAAACAGCGGCCCATCCGTGATGCCCGCCTGCCGCAGCCAAGTGTCGAGCGCACGCACCGGACAAGTCTGCGGATCGGAGCCGTATGGCAGGGCCACCGCTCTTCCCCGCCCTTCCTGGTCGGTCTTCGACCTGCCGAGCCGCATAATTAGTCCATCCGGCGCGGTCTCCAGATCTACGACACGGAGCGCGGCTAGTTCCGATCTGCGAAAGCCGCCGGCAAAGCCAGCCAGCAGCAGTGCCCGATCGCGCAGTCCCCTTAGATCCTGCGGAAGCTCACCGATCATGCGCCGGAGATCTGGCGTCAGGAACGGCTTCTTTCCCTGTTGGGCGATGCCCTTCTTGCGTTTGATGCCCTTCCAGACTTCACTGACGACAGCATTTTGCATCGTCGCGGGCGAAGGCTGGCCCGCCGCTTGATGCGCCCGGTTGATAGTGGTAATCCGCCGCGCGAGGCTGGACGTCTTGAGCGTAGCCGCGCGGTCGGTAAGGTACAGGGCGACCGTTTGCGGCAAAGCCGGCAACGCGGCAACTTGATGGGCCTCGCACCATTCGCGAAAGTCCCTCCAATCGGCCCGGTAAGCGCGCAATGTGTTGCCCGCCTTGGCCGCGGCCGCAAATTCACGGGCCTGCTGGCTGAGCGAGACTAGCTGCATTCGCCAAATTTATCACATTTCTGATAACGTTCTATTATCAGAAGTAACTTGTCGCTATATATTTCGTACATGCGCACAATCGCTGCCACCGTGTTAGTGTAGTACGGTGCCCGATAAACCCACATGGTATGGGCGGTTAGACCAAGTCATCGCCGAGCTTGGGAACCTCCCGTGGCCCTGGGTGGATCGTGAGACGCTCCAGTCTCTCCTGCAGGTGGGCACTCGAAGAGCGCAGCAGATACTGCGCCCTTGCGTGGCTCGTCAAGTTGGAGCGAACGGCGTGGCGGATCGGGAGGAACTGATCGCGCACTTGAAACGTCTGGCCGCAGGCGACGATGCGCATTATGAGCACCGCCGCCGCCAGAGGCTCGCGCAGGTCCTGGAAGGACTGCGGCAAGAGGCGCTGGCTCAGCCGAAGGTACTGGTGGAAGCGCCGACCACCGTGCTCAATCAGGAGTTCGCCAATCTACCCGAGGGCGTTTCGGTCTCGCCGGGAACCATCTCGATCACCTTTTCTTCGCCAGATGAAGCGCTACAGAGGCTGCTAGCCCTTGCCATGGCGATCGGCAACGATTTCAATGAATTCGAACGCCAGTCCGGGCTGCGGCCGTGAAGTCGAATCAACCACAGGGGTCGCATAAAATACTGTGGCCCAATGGCAAGTCTTTTGCCTTCACCATCTTCGACGATCCGGATTCGCAAACCCTGGAAGCTGGCCGCGAGGTCTACTCCCTCCTGGCCGATCTTGGCTTCCGCACCACCAAGGGTGTGTGGCCGATCCGCGGATCGGGAACGCCCTCCGACCATGGCGGCACCTGCGCCGAGCCAGCCTACCGCGCCTGGGTGCAAGACCTTCAGCGCAGAGGATTCGAAATCGGAATGCACAATGCAACGTTACATACATCCGGCCGCGAGCAGACTCAACTCGGTCTGGAGGCGTTCGCGGAATACTTTGGCGGGTATCCCGTCACCATGGCCCAGCATTACTATTGCGATGAAAACATCTACTGGGGAGACCAGCGCGTCAGCGGCCTGTACCGCCTGCTTTACAGCGCTCTGACGCGCGGCCAAAACCGCAATCGATTCCACGGGCACATTTCCGGCCACCCGGAGTTCTGGGGCGACCTGTGCCGCCAGCATGTGCGCTACGTGCGCAACTTCACCTTCGCCGAAACCAACACGCTCCGCGCCTGCCCTTATATGCCATACCACGATCCGGACCGGCCCTATGTGAACTATTGGTTCGCTTCCGCGGAGGGCGCTACCGTGCAGCCATTCGTGGATCGGATCGGCGAAGCCAACCTCGACCAGTTGGAGGCCGATGGCGGAGCCTGCATCATGTACACGCATTTCGGCCTGGGCTTCTGGGATGGCCGGGTACACCCGCGCTTCGCCGAGTTGATGACCCGTCTGGCGCGGCGGAACGGGTGGTTTGTGCCGGTTGCAGAGCTGCTGGATTACCTGCTGGCCCGGCGCGGCGGCCAATCGGTGTTGCAAGCGGCCGAAAGGCGCGAATTGGAGAGGCGCTGGCTACTACACAAGGTGCGCTTCGGCAACGCTTGAATTCCGTCTGCGAGTGCGCCATGTCACGAACCCAGCCAGGCAGATGAGTGCCGCTCCGGAAATCGCCGCGCCGGCTGCAAAGGAAACAGGGTCATAAACGAACCGCACTAAATGCCTGCCTGGCCGCAGCAGCACGCCACGAAATAGATAATTTGCCGTAATCCAATGCGACTGCCGTCCATCCACGTACACCTTCCAGCCGGGATAATCGCTGTCGTTGAGCACCATCAGTGCGGGCCGGTCCACCGCTGCCTCGATCGTCACTTCCTGCGAAGTGTACGATCGAATCTTCGCGGCGCGCACCCGCTCAGGAGGCAGACTGTTGAGCGTCCGGATCGCCGACAGATCCGGCGAGTCCGGACCCGTCGAAGAAACCACGGCCGTCTGGAATATGTCGAGGCCCGGAGACCCCAGCCGGGCCAGCGCCGCCGCGTCATCCTGCACAACTTCCACGCTGGAAAACAAGGCTGCCCGCGGTAGGTAGTCCGCGTATTCGTAGATCTTGATTTCATGGTCGTACACTTGCCGGAATGCGGGTTGTGGCACAATGTCCCCGTTGAAATGAGGATCGCCCCAACCTGCCCAAGCCGCACAGGTATCGCCGGCCGGCCCGGGTTTCGTCGTGAACAGCAACTCCACGGTCTGCCCCATGTACTCATCCAGATCGACCGATCCCGGAATCCACCGGCGCTCCGCGAGATTGTGTTTGGGATCGATATAGCGGTCGTACAGAAGTCGAATCCGTCCGGCGCGGTCCTGGATTTCCAACCGGAACTCCACGCCCTGTCCGCATAGCGGCATGGACCCGTCGTAAACCGCCGGTTGCATGGCCACGCTGAAAGCGAATTCGCGGCTGGCCGGCGTGATCGTGGTTCGGAACGGCAGACGCTCATAGGGCGGATGCTCATATAGAACCGCCTTGGACTCCCCTGAAATCGTGAATGTCCGGACTTCGATCAGGTTTTCCCGTCCCGGCAACAGCCGGCCTTGGTTCTGCCGGAGAATTTCCTGGGTCCGCCCTGGCTCCTGGGCATACGGCTGCAAAGACAAGAGAAACTTCACCGACGAGAGCTGCAGCAGCCGCCTCTTGAGGGGACTGTCGAAAGCCAGCCACCGCATACCGTTGAAGCGGTTGACCAGATCTCCAATCTTCTCCGGTGGCATCTCCTCGCGCAAGAAGAACCGGACAAAGTCGAAGTACTTGCGGTAATACATGGCATCCAAGCCGCGAATATCGCCGAGCTGGAAACCGCCCGCCCAGCCCGGATGCAAAATCCCCTCTCGTCCAAAAATGCGCTCCTGGGCTCCGATGCCAGCCTTCAGATAGCCGACGTACGGGGCCCCCCGGTATGGGTTAGCGTCGTCGCCGGCCGAACTCGTCAAAACATAGTAAACCGGATAAATGTAGTTACCGGCCATTTCCAACGTCAGTAGAGTCACCAGCGCGGCAGGCAGCCATTTCTTGGAAGCGGGCCGGGACGTTCCGAGGAGAACGAGGGCGGCCAGGAACAACACGGCGCCGGCGCCCGCGATGCTCACATAGAATTCCAGGAGTCGCGCGTTTGCCGCGAGCACCGGTGGCAGGGAAAAGACCAGGGCTGCGACTAACACCGCAAGGACAATCGAGAGCGATAAGGCCAGCCGCCGGCGGCTCACAGAGCCGGTCAAGACTTGGTTCATGCCAAAGGCACAAAGCACGGCCAGTGCGAAGGCCAGGAGGGCTTCTTCGTATTTCGGAAACAAAATAAGCTGGCAGAACGGCAGGTGCCCGATCCAATTGATTACGGGCGCGCCATACCGTTTTGAGAGGATAGCTAGAACCGATGCGAAGAAGAAAAGCGCGATGCGCCGCTCGCCCGGAACGCGGTTTTGCGGCCCGCGAATCAGGCGTCCCACCGCCACGACGGCAAACAACACCTGCACGACACCCATGAAACCCCGCAGAACGAAGTATCCGCCAAGACCGGGGGCGATGGTATTCCAGGCAGGTCCAAAGAGTGTGGGTATGACGTAGGTAAACAACGACAGCCCAAACCCGTCGTGCTGCAGGCCGGGAATGAATCCATGCTGATTCGCCGCTTGGTGCGAGTCGAAGGAAATCTTCATGAATTCGAAAAACGGAACCAGGAGAAAGGCCGCCAGCGCCAGCCCGAGCGCCTGCGCGAAGAGAAAATACTTCAGTTGAGTGACGCGTGCGGCCCACGCGTGCGCACTCACGGCGAGCCGGAAGACGAAGTAGACGCAGCCAAATGCCAGGACCAAGAATGTGCTTTCCGGCATGCCCCCCACAATACACAGGAAGGTGACTGCGACTGACAGCATCGCATTAGCGGCGCTTTGCTCGCGCAGCAGACGCTCTGTGGCCAGAAACAAGGCGGGTACCAGCATGCTCACGCTTAATTCAGGCATGTTGAAAAAGAGGATATAGTAGCCGGACAGCATGCAGGCAATCCCGCCGGCCACGGAAGGGACGAAAGGCAGAAAAAGCCGCAAGTAAAGGTACGTAAAGAGGCCCGTCAGAAGAAAGCGCGCGAGAATGAAGAAATTGTAAGTGCGCGGCCCGGGAGCCAGGGAAAACAGAAGGAAGAGCGGGCTGAACGGCTGCGACTGCATGTTCGCTGCCAGCGGCGCTCCATAGGACTGGTAAGGATTCCAAAGAGGCAAATGTTTTTCGCGGAAGTATTGATGGCGGATCAGTGGGGCGCCTGCCTCCGTCAGCCAAGCCGAAGCGCCCATGTCGTTACCTCTATAAATAGCTGGGCCCTGGGCGCCGCCGTAGAATGCGCCATTGGGCATGATGCTGGGGACCGTGCCGCGAGATCCGGCTAGCAGCGTCTTATTTCCCCAGATGAACGGAAAGAAACACAAGTGCAGCGCCAGGATGAGCAGGAGTGCGGCGGAGAGAGTCTGGCGCCTGGCGAGCCAAGCCCCTATCGCCACGCGGCCGGCTCCGCAAGATCCTGCAGTTCCAGCCCGGCGTCTTCCAGGGTGCGCCGGAGATGTGGGCTGTAAAAGCGATCGCCGCGCTCCAGCCAAGTGGCCCAGCGCCGCTCAAACAGATAGCGTTCTTCCAGCCGCACGCCTGCCTGGCGGGACTGGCATTCATAGTGACGCAAAAGGGCCGCAGGTTCCACAATCACTTCGTAGCCGGCTTGGCGCGCGCGCAGGCACAGGTCCACGTCGTTATAGTTTACCGGGAAGGAATCGTCGAAGCCGCCCAGTTCCTCGAAAACGGTCTTGCGGATGGCCAGACAGGCGCCGGTCACCGCGCTGACATTGCGGGTGAACGGCAGCCAGTTCCAATACGGCGAGCCGAAGGTGTTGCGATGCAGGTGCCCGGCGCCTTCCATGATACCGATAACAATGCCTGCGTGCTGGATAGCGCCCGATGGATATACCAGCTTCGCGCCGACGGCCCCTATGTCAGGCCGATTAGCGTGGGCCAGCATGGCCGTCAGCCATGCGGAGTCGAGCGGCTCGATATCGTCGTTCATAAAGACCAATACGTCGCCGGTAGCACGACTGGCGCCCAGGTTATTCATGGCCGCGAAATTGAACGGCCCAGTGTATGGTACACGCACGCAAACGCAAGTCCCCAGAAGCCGATCCATGGCCGCGATGTCGCCTGCGCGGTGCTGCACGATCACAATTTCCCGGTGGGTGTGCGCGGTGTGCTTCTCCACGGCCTCCAGGCAACGCTTGAGCAGTTTAGCGTTCCGCGAACAAATGATCAGGCTGGCCCGCAGGTTGGCGGGGACGGACCAGCGGACGCGATAAGTGTTGGGGAAATCCCCCGCCGTCACCACTGCTTGCGCATCGCGCTGCCCGACCGCTTCCGAAAGAGCCTTCCAGCCGGCGGCTTGAGTATAAGGCTTTGCGGCGGCGTCAAGCGCCGTCGAATCCGGGTGCTGCCGCCAGTGATAGAGCACCCGCGGAATGTGGCGGATGGCCTCCGTCCGCGCGGCCAGGCGCAGAGCGAGATCGTAATCCTGGCTGCCGTCGTACCCGGCGCGAAACCAGCCCAACTCCCGCAGTTTAGCGGTGCGGACTACCAGCAGATGGCCCAGGTACATGCCGCACCGCAGCAGGTCCGGAGAAAAAGCGGGCTTGAAAATCGGCTGCACCCGGTGGCCCTGGCTGTCCAGGTAATCCTCGTCGCTGTACAAGAGGTCGGGCTGCGAATCCTGGACGGCTTGGGCCACACACTCGAGCGCGTGCGGCGCCAACACGTCATCCTGATCCAGGAAGCCGGCGTATTCTCCGCTGGCCTGCTCTGCGGCACGGTTCAAGGCGCCGGCTATGCCCAGATGCGCGCTCGAGCGCACAAAACGGATGCGCGGTTCCGTTGAGCTCAGCGCGCTGAAATACTGGGCCACCCAGTCCTGATCCGAGGCATCGTCGCACACGCAGAGCTGCCAGCAGCCGTAGGTCTGGTCGCGGACCGAGCCAACGGCCGCCTGCAGCCAGTCCCGTTGGGGATTGTGCACCGGCAAAATCAGGCTGATGAGCGGTTGCCGGGTGCGGGTCCACTCGCCCGGCGCCCGTTCGCTTTCCACCCACAGCCGGTAGCGATCCGCCGTAAAGTGAGGGTTCACCAACTTCAGGTAGAGCGGATGCAAAGGAGAATGCAGGAGCAGTTGGCCCAGACGCCCCTTCCAGTCTCCCAGGAACCGGCCAGGCCACTGTAGTGTGCGCAGAAACCGGCTATTTTCTATGTCGAGCAGCCGCCGCTCTAACTCGGCGTAGTGCCTGACCGCCTGCTTTTCGCCGGCCTCGACGTGCGCCAGGGCATCTTCCAAGAGCTCCGCGAACGCCAGGAGTTCCCGCCGCGAAACCGGAGCATCCGTGCAGCGCAGCAACTCCTGCAGTTCCGCGATGGCGAGACGTAGCTGTGTAGTAGTTCCGGCCAGGCTTTCCTCACATTTACGCAGGTGCGGTCTGCCGCCCCGCGTATGCTTCCAGTACATCGCCCACCGCACCGCTCAGCATCAACTCGCCATGGTCGAGCCATACGGCGCGGTCGCATAACTGCCCGATCAAAGTCGTGTGCGAGACGCATAGCAGAGTCTTGCCCGCATTCCGGAATTCGTGCAGCCTGTCGATGCATTTCGCCTGAAACGCCGCGTCGCCCACCGCCAGGACCTCGTCCACCAGCAGAATCTCGGGGTCCCTGTTGATCGCCACGGAAAACGCCAGCCGCATCACCATACCGGTGGAATAGGTCCGCAAGGGCTCGTCGATGAATTCGCGGATTCCCGAGAATTCCACGATGCGTTCAAACGCCTCGGCGGTCTGCCTGCGGGACAACCCCAGCAGCGCGGCATTTAACCGGACATTCTCCCGGCCCGTGAGGCTGGGATGAAAGCCCGATCCCAATTCCAGTAAAGCAGCCACCTGTCCGTGGACCGCCACAGTACCTTCATCGGGCTGCGAGACGCCCGCCACGAGGCCCAGCAACGTGCTCTTGCCGGCGCCATTGCTCCCGATCACGGCCAGGCTTTCGCCGCGCTCCACCGCGAAGGAGACGTGCTTCAGCGCAAAAAACGGGTGCTCTTTTTGCCCCGTGAAAAACCGCGTCAGGTGATTGCGCAGCAGCATCTGCCCGGCGTGCCGGGTAAAAGTCTTCGAGACGTTGCGAAGCTCAATCACGCCCATGGTCTCTCACAGATGGTCGGAGAACCGCGGCTTCAGAATCCGGAAGACGACCAGGCCGGCGGCCAGCATGAAGATCGAAATGCCCGTGAGTTTGAACAGTAGCGCGCCGCCCGGCCGCGCCCCCTCGATCAAGATGTCGCGCATCGCCATCACCAGCGCCGCGACCGGATTGAGCTGGTAAATGGGCCGGTAGTTCGCCGGAATGATCGCAAAAGAATAAACCACCGGCACCAGCCAGAACAAAACCGTGTTGGCCGACTCCACCAGATATCGCATGTCCCGGATATATACGTTGAGCGCGGACGTGATCAGTGAGAGGCCGCACACAAAGACCACCTCCAGTCCCCAGATCAACGGCAGCCAGACCCAATGGCGGTTGGGTGTTTTTCCGAACAGAAATACCAGGGCAATCAGAAGGGCAATCTGAATGAGCAGATGCACACAATTAGACAGCACCGCGGCCAGCGGGATGATTTCGCGGGGCGCGGGTACGCGCTTAATGAGACCGGCATTATCGACCAGTGACGTGGTCCCGGAGATCCAGGCGATGCTGAAGAAATTGAACGGGACCAGGCCGCACATCACGAAAAGAGCCCAATCCGGGTTGGGGCTCTTGAGTATCTTGGTAAAAACGAACGTAAGCACGCCCATCATTACCAGAGGATTCAAAAGCGACCAGAGTACCCCTAGCGACATGTTGCGATAGCGGATCTTAAAGTCCTTTTCAATCAGGCTGGATAGGAGGAAGAGAGAATCGCCGCGCCACATGGTAGGGGCCGCATTGGAAACTCCCGAGTATAGCACACGCTACGCCGCAGCCGCGTTCTCCGGGTGAATTGAGCTAGACTGATCGTTCAGTTTCCATTGGACAGGTCATTCGGCCTGCCTACCGGGATCCGCTTTGACGTGTTGACACGCCTCACCCACAGTCTGGAACCGATGGCCCCGCGGCCATCTCCGCTGCCCCAAACCGCTGGAGCGCGTGAACCGCTATGAGCGGAGACGCGCGCCTGAAGCGGATATCGTTCGATTTATACGAGCGGTATATCCTGCTGGATCGCATCGGCAAGCTGTTTCGGCCGGGTGGGTCCACGTACCATGTCCTGGATGTCGGCGGTCACACCGAACCGTTCTGGCCGGGGTTTCCATCTCTAGCCGGGGCTCTGATTCCGGACGCCCAGGTGGCGGTCGTTGACATGATTCCCACCGCCGGGTTGCGGAATTACGTGCGAGCCAGCGGCGTGCGCCTTCCCTTTCGCGACGGCGCGTTCGATCTGGTTTGCTCGCTCGATACGCTGGAACATATTCCCGGCGAGCAGCGGCCGGCTTTCCTGTCGGAGCTACTCCGCGTCACGCGGGATGGCCTGTATTTGGCATTCCCGTTCGATTCCGCAAGCAACCGTTGGGCGGAGTCTATGGTCGTCGAGTACGCCGATGTTGCGCTGAAAAATCCAATCCCGGCCTTGCTCGAGCACCGTCAGTTCGGCTTGCCCGACCGGGAGGCCGTAACGCGCCTGTTCTCGACGCACGCACATCCGTGGGTCGGTTTCGCGCAAGGCAACACCGATGTATGGCTGCTGATGATGTTGACTTATCACAGCCTGCGCGCGCCGGGTACGGATTTCGTCCACGAACTCAATGGCCGTTTTAACCAGGTGTACGCTGCCCAGGACTGGGCGGAACCGCACTATCGGGCCGGATACTTGCTCTCGAAGCGCCGGAGCATGGCGGATCTGGAAGCGGTGCGTGCGTCTTTTGGATCCACTGGGAAGCAGGCCGATCTGCAGAGTGTGCTGGCGTTTTGCCAGCTTTTCTTGACTATCGCCCAGAACGGGCGGGTGACCGTTGACAAAGACCGGCACATTCGCAACATCGAACGCGAACTCGCCGGTGCGCGGGCCGATCGGGAGAAATTGAGCGGGTTGGAAGGCCAGCTATCCCAAATAGCCGCACAGTTGAAGACGATTCGGGAACGGATCGACGGCCCGGGTAGCCGTCCGGCATTCCAGGCGGGCCTGGATAGCCGGATACGGGACCTGGAAGTCGGTCTGGTCATAAACAAGCGCGCGATTCAAGCGATCTACGATAGCCGGATCTGGAAGGCGCTATGCACCATCGGCGGTTGGCTGCAGCGGGTGACGGGCCGCGGCGCCGCACCGCCGCGCGAGGCTTGGGTGCGGCGGGAAGTTGCCGGTTCCAGTCACTCGCATGGCGGCGGCCCGGATGACTTCGTGGCGTTGGTATGCGATAACCCACGCGACGGTGGCGTCATAGCCTTGCGGGATATAGTCGAAATCCGCGGGTGGGTGCTCGCCGAATCCGGGATAGATCGTGTTTTGATCCAAATCGGCGACGATCCACCGGTCCCTGCATCTTACGGTATCCCGCGGCCGGATGTCGCGCGCAGCCATCCTGGGGTCACCGGCGCCGGCGAGTGTGGTTACCGGTTTTTCTGGGATCCTACCGGCTTGCCCGAGGGCCCGTGCACCGTGTGCGTAACTGCGGTCGCCCGGAGCGGGCGAACCCGGGAGGCGATCTGCAACGTTATGATCGATCGGCAAGCGCCGTCTTACGGCTTGTGGATTGCCCGTAACGAACCAACCGCGGGCGACCTGCGCCAGATGCGGCGCGAAGCCGGCAACTTCGCCTACTGCCCGCGCATCGGCATTGCCGTCCCCGTATACAAGACCTCCGCCGCCCTACTCACACGGTGCATCGAATCGGTAGTGGACCAGACTTATCCGAACTGGGAGCTATGCCTGGCCGACGACGGCTCGGATGACGCGGCTCTGACCGCCCTTTTGCTGAAATTTTCGCAGCGTGACTCCCGGATCCGCGTCGGCGCTCTCGCGCAGAACCGCGGCATCTCCAGCGCGACCAACGAGGCGTTGCGGCTGTCAACCGCAGAATACGTGGCTTTTCTGGATCACGACGACGAACTCGCCGCCTTCGCATTATCCGCGGTCGTCCAAGCCATTAATGACAATCCGGATACCGAGCTGTTCTATTCCGACGAGGACAAAATCGACGCACAGGGCGGCCGGTACGATGCTTTCTTCAAGCCCGGCTGGTCTCCGGATCTGTTCCGCTCTTGCAACTATATCTGCCACCTTGTGGTGATGAAGCGTACCCTGCTCGATCGTCTCGGCGGCCTAAACGAGAACTATAGCGGCGCACAGGACTACGAATTCCTGCTGCGCGCGAGCGAGCAAACACAGAAGATCGAGAGGATTCCTAAGGTCCTGTATCACTGGCGCGCGGTGTCGGGCTCCTCCGCGAAAGACCTGGAGGAGAAGCCCGCGGCGAGCGCGGATGGGAAACGGGCCTTGGCGGCGTATCTCGCGAGAAACGTACCCGGCGCTTGCGCCGAGGAGACGGGGCCGTGCCGCTATCGAGTGCGCTATTCCATCGCCGGAAACCCCCAAGTTAGCATTCTGATACCGACCGGCGGTCACAAGAACGTTTTTCGGGCTCTCGAAGACGTGCTGGATCAAACGGCCTATAAGAACTATGACATCTTCTTGATCGATAACTCGCGCGCGGAGCGCGTGGAGGAATATGCGTCCCGCTTGGCCGCGCGCAAGGCGCCCGTCCACTATGTGGACTGGCGCGGGAAGCCATTCAACTTCTCTCAGATGAACAATGCGGCGGCGCGTATGACGGCATCTCCCTACCTTCTGTTTCTGAACGACGACACATCGATTCTGACGGCCGAGTGGCTAACCGCCATGCTGGAGCACGCCCAGCGTCCGGAGATCGGCGCAGTCGGCGCGCAGTTGTGGTATCCGAACAACTTGATTCAACACGCCGGCGTAGTGATGGGCCTCTACGGTAACTGCAGCCATGCCTTTAAGAACCTGCCGGGCGAACTGCCGCATTATTACTTTGACTTCGCCAATCTGGTACGCAACTGCAGCGCTGTGACAGGCGCCTGTCTGCTGGTGGCGCGCGCGAAGTTTTTCCAGGCTGGAGCGTTCGACGAGGTCAATCTGGCGGTCGCCTTTCAGGACGTCGACCTGTGCCTGAAATTGCTGGAGCTTGGCTATCGCAACGTGTATACTCCATATGCCAAGCTCTACCACTATGAATCGGCCACCAAGACCGAAAAGGATAAGATCCCGGACCCTGCGGAGGACGCTTTCATGAAGAAGAAGTGGGCGCGATACATCGCGGACGACCCCTACTACAATCCCAATCTGGCCCGCCAGAAAGAAGATTTCAGCCTGGAGATAAACTGACTTGGCGGCGGCATGAGCTTGATCGGCTGTGTAGACACACTCTGGGACACGCGCATCTCCGGATGGGCCGCAGACGATGCCGATCGCGCCAAGGCGGTTCAGGTCGACGTGGCCGTGAATTCGCAGGTCGTCGCTACCGTCCCCTGCGCGACCTTTCGGGAAGATCTGTTGGCGGCTGGCATCGGCGACGGCTGCAAGGCGTTTTATTTCGATCCTACGGCGCATCTGAAACCCGGCCGCAACAATCTCGAAGTGTACTATGCCGGCTCCCGTTTAGTTGTCCCTAGAGGCCGGGCGCACTGGGTCAGGCGGCGCGCAGGCGGGATATCGGAATGGGAAGCCTCGTTCCTGGCGGCACTCGAAGCGCACTACGAATTCAATCCGGAGCATCATGTGTGCGGGATAGGAGAAGGGGCCGCGGAACTAGAACAAGTCCTGGTCAAAGCGGGGGCTCCGTTTCGGAAGTTCACCAGCATGAAAGTGCCAGCCGATTTTGCGGCTGTCCGGCTGGCGGAAAAGGCGGACCTGGTGATTTCGTGGGCTTGGCCCAAGCCGGCGCCGGAGGGCGTCCGCGTCTTGGAGCGGCTTGCGCTACACCACATGAATAAGCCGGGCTTTCTGGCAATCGGTTTTGCCGACACCCCGGAAGCCGTTGGCCAGATCCGCCAGGCTCTCCGCGAGTGCGGCGCGCGTGAAGCGAAGCTGGAGTCGGTCCTGCCGGCGCTGGGCGGCGTACATAGGATCTTTGTCTTTGCCGAAACACGGGGCACCGAAGCTACGCCCGTTCTGGCCCATATTCACGTACCGAAGTGCGCAGGGACATCGTTCCGCGCACTACTGGAAAGGTACTTCGGACCGGGACACTTGACCCTCTACGTAGACGATACCTATTTCGTATACGGCGACGAGGCCCTCCGGAGCTACTTGGTGCAGGATCCAACGATACAGGGATTCAGCTCGCACCACGTACGAATGTTCCCCCACTGGTTGGCCGGCCGCGAAATGTTATATGTCACGTTCTTGCGCGATCCCATCCAGCAGTTCGTTTCGTATATGACGCATATCAAAAAGCACTATGCGGGGATCACATCGCAAAGCCTCCTCGAAGCGGTGCCGCCGGACGCGCCGCGGCTTACGTTGCGGGAATTCGCCAGATGGCTGCTGACGCAAGACCGCGACATCCCCTTCCGCGAGAATCACAATGTAAACTTTTTCGCGCGCCACAGCTCTCCTATGGCCGTGGATCGATTGGAGGCGGCCAAGGCGGCGCTCGAAAGGTTCTTTTTCGTGGGCATTACGGAGCGGATGGAGGAGAGTATCGCCAAGCTGCGGAAGTTGGTGCGGACGGTAGGCCTGGACTTCCCGCCGGACCCGGTATTGATCGAGAATACGTCCAGCGAGTTCCGGGATGACGTGAGTTGGATCAACCCGGATGACGAAGTTGGATTGCTGTTACTGCGTTCGGTGGAAAAAGACCGGCAACTCTACGAGTGGGCGGCGGCGCGTTTGGAACGAGTTGTCCGCGAAAGTGCGGAGTTATAGGACACCTCGCCCGGCACCGGCTGACACCGCACGAAGGGGAAAGCGCGGTTCTCGACCAAATGCGGTGCGGCATCCGGCCGTATGCCGGCAATTGTGCTGTTGACCGGAAGCGGACGAGGCGGTGTAGTGGTACGTGAACGCGAGGAAACGGCCCGATGGATGGAGGAAGCCGCTGCGCTTTCCGAAGCTTTGCAGCGCGCGCGGGCGGGCACGACACCAACGATCTCACGAAGCGCTCGATCGGGAACAAAGCGCATGGCGGGATCGGGCCAGGCTCGACCTACTTCTTCTCCGCCCGGAACTTGGCCCACGCCAACTGCGACTTGCCCACTTCAAACAACATCTTCAGCGCGGTGACCTTCTCCGGCGGCACCAACTCACCCGCCAGGAACTGCCGCAGGGCTTCGGAGCGGCGGAGTTTCCCGGACGAGGTCCGCGGCAGAGTACCCGGCTCCAGAAGCTCCACGTCGCGCGGTTTGAGCGAGAGCCCGGTCAGGATACAGTGGTTGATCTCGGCGATCGCCTCTTCCTCGGGGCGCTTGCTGCGCGGGTCTTTTTCCGCCAGAATGATGAGCTGCTCGCCTTCGCCTTCGACCATCGTACTCACCGCCACCGTGCAGCCCTTGCGCACGCCTTCCACATCGAGCAGCAATTCTTCCATCTCTTGCGGAGCGTAGTTTCGCCCGCGAATAATGATCAGGTCCTTGGCGCGGCCGGCGATATAGAGTTCCCCTTCGTGAAAGAAACCCAGATCGCCCGTGTCCAGCCAGTCGCCGTGAATCATGTTGGCGGTCAACTCCGGGCTTTCCCAGTAACCCTTGGTGATGGACGGTCCTTTGGTCCAGATTCGCCCCACGCCCCCGTCCGGGACGCGCTGTTCCTGGTCGTCGAAGATGGCCACTTCCACGCTGGGCAGCGCCCGGCCGACCGATACAATACGCCGTCCGGGTCCCAGATGCGCCGTGCCGCCATTCCATAGGCCCTCGCGGCTGAACTCGGTGAAGCGGGGCAACTCGTCGAGACCGGTGAAGGTGACGCCCAATCCCGCTTCGGCCAGGCCGTAGACTGGCGTCATCGCAGCAGGCTGAAAGCCCCAGCGCGCGAAACGTTCGGTGAAGCGCTGGACGCCGTCGGACTCGATCGGCTCAGCGCCGTTCAGCGCGGCCCGCCAGTGCGACAGGTCCACCCCTTCCATCTCTTGGTCTTTGATCTTAGTGGCGCACAGGCTGTAAGCGAAATGCGGCGCCGGAGAAATCGCCGATTTGTAGCGCGACAAGGTGCGCAGCCAGATGGCTGGCCGGGCCAGAAAGGTATCCGGTCCCATGTAGGTTACCGTGCCGGGGTAATACATGCCCAGATACACGCAACCAACCAGGCCCATGTCGTGATAGAGCGGCAGCCAGCAGACGCAGCCGTTATCGATCTCATCTTCTCCACGGTATGCGAGACACTGCTGCATCATGGTCAGATTGGCCAGCAGATTGGTGTGCGTCACCATAACGGCTTTTGGCTCAACCGTAGTGCCCGACGAGAATTGCAGGAATGCGGGCTGGTCCGGATCTACATCGACCGGCTGCCAGCGTCCGCCACCCGCCTGTAAATCCTTGGCTTCCAAAACCTCGCGGAGGGACTCTACACCCACCACCCCAGGGCCCAGCAGCTTCCGAATGCGGCCCTCGGTAATCAGGTACTTTGCCCCGATCTTGGTCAACATTTTCCGCAAGCGGGCGAAGTATTCGTCGAGCTTTCCCAACCGGAACGGAGGATAGAGCGCGGCCGGAATGCCGCCGGCAAGCTGCACGCCCAGCAGGGAATCGAAAAACTCGATCGACGTGGAAAGGATCAAGGCCACGCGGTCGCCGCGCTGAAGTCCCCGTGCCTGCAGTGCCGCGGCGGCCTTCTGCGCGCGGCGCAATACGTCCCGATACGGATAAAACGTGGCCTCCTCGGAAGGCGCCACGAAACGCGCGCCCCAGCGCGTGCACGTCTCCAGGTTCAACAGAATCTCGGGCAGCGTGGTGCCTTTAAGCGTCAGAGCGCTCATGCCTGCGGCTCCTGTTCGCAAACCCGGCCGGCGATCATCTTCACCAGATCCTGGACGGTTTCCAGTTGCTGCCACTGTTCCAGCCCAAAGGCGCACCCGAAGTCCTGTTCGATAGTGGTTACCAGCACCACTTGCGCCAGCGAATCCAGTTGCAGAGCGTCCATCAGCGAGACGCTGGGACCAATCGCCGCGATCTGTTCCGGCGTGAGGTTAAGCTGTTCCTTCGCGATTTTCTTCAGGTGCTCCAGGATCGTTTCTTCATTCCATTTGACTAGCGTCGGTTCGGGCATGGGGCCTCTCTTCCATTATGTTCAATAACTGCCGACTGGCGTGACCTTCTCGGGCGGCGGGATGACTAGGGGATCCTCCTGCTGGTACATCCGCCGGATCCATTCGGCGTACTTACGTTCCAGTACCGAGCGGCGTACTTTCTGCGTGGGAGTCACCAGTTCGGTGTCGAGCAAGGCTTCTTCGTTCAGGAAGCAGAATCGTTTGACCCGCTCGAACGAGGAAAACTCGGCCTGGAGGCTCGCCAATTCCTCGCGGAACAGCGCCACTACGGGCGGCGCCAGCAGCAATTCATCATAACTGCCAAGAGCCAGCCCGTGCTGGGCGGCAACACGCGCCACATTCTCCGGATGCGCGACGATCAAAGCGCCGACGAATTTGCGGCCGTCCCCCACGATCAGCGCCTGCTGGATATAAAGGCTGCGCTGCAACGCGTGTTCCAGGGGTGCGCAGGGCACATTCTTGCCATTCGAGAGAACCAGGATTTCCTTGCGGCGGCCTGTGATGGTGACATACCCATCGGCGTCGATGGTGCCCAAATCGCCGGTGTGCAGCCAGCCGTCGGGTGCGAAGATCTGGCGAGTGGCGGCTTCGTCTTGATAATAGCCAAGCATCGTGTGTGGCCCGCGCGTGAGGATCTCGCCGTCGTCGCCGACCCGTACTTCCACGCCGGGCAGCGCCGGGCCCACGGAGCCAATTTTCTCCCGGCGATATTCGTTCAGGGTGATTACCGGAGAGGTCTCGGTCATGCCATAGCCTTGCAGCACGTCGAAGCCGGCCGCGCGGAAGAACAGTTCCACATCGGGGTTGAGCCAGGCGCCGCCGGAAATGAAGTACTTGAGACCGCACAACTGGCGATGCACTTTCGGAAAGACCAGCACGTTGGCCAGCGGAGCCAGCAGCCTGTGGGACAAGCCGGTCTGTCCGCCCAGCATCCCGGCTCGCTGGCGCGCTACCGCGGCAGTGAGCAACGTCCGCGCAATCGCGCGCCGGTGCGGCACAAGCTGGGCGATCTGGGCATCCACGGCTTCCTGCACCTTCTCCAGAATGCGCGGCACGACCCCTATGATGTCCGGCTTGTGTATGGGCAACAATTCTTTCAGATCGTGCGGATCGCCGTAGGCAATGCGCACGCCTTCGTGGAAATAGCCATAGCTCAGGGTGCGCTCCAAGACATGCGGCAAGGGCAGGACCGAGAGAGCCTGATGGGCGGTATTCGAGGGGACCCGCGCCAGGCTGCCCTTTAGGTCGGACACGATGTTGCCGTGCGAAAGCATTACGCCCTTGGGCGTGCCGGTGGTGCCCGATGTATAGACGATTGTCGCCAGGTCGTGCGGCTCGGCGGACAGCGATTCGGCGCGGATGCGGCTCACTGCCGGCTCATCAAATGCCGGCGCCGCGACCACGATCCCCGGCAAGGAAGTGGGGATGCCGGGCGTCTCTTCCATGGCCAAGATCGTATCGAGTCCTGGCAATTCCGGAAGTAGGGGGCGCAGGATTTCCCATTGCGTGGCGCCCGCGATAATGGCCGCGCGGCATCCGCTGTGACGCAAAAGGTAGGCGATCTGCGAGGGCGACAGCGTGTTGTAAACAGGCACCACCACCAGGCGCGAAAGCAGAAGGGCGAAATCCGAAATGTGCCACTCCGGCCGGTTTTCGGAGAACACCGCCACCTTATCGCCCGGCGCCAGGCCGGAGCCTAGCAGAAACTGGCGCAGCGCGAAGACCGCACGCGAGAAGCGCTCCGTGGACCACACTTTCAACTCGCCGCGATTTTGAAAACTCAGCAGCTTGTCGAAGCGGTAATGGTCCAGATGGTAAAAGAAAAGATGATTCAGCGTGGTGACGCCGTCGTTCGGCTGCATGCGGCTTCCATGGGGTTCGGCAGATTGCGCTTGGTGTCTTTGAAGCTAACACAAAAGCTACAGTAGAATCAAGCGAATGCGGGCCACTGAGGCCCACGATTAGTACCAGGAAAGCGATGCTTGTCCGCCCGTATCCCCCCTGCGGCGGCGCAGCCGCATCAGATCCGGCAGAGATAGCCCGGCAGTTGCCAGGGATAGAGCCAAGATGCTCAGCATACCCAGGAGCAACGCGCCGGCGGCGAGGAAGCGCGGGCACGGTGCTCGATGCGATCAATACCGGCTCCGTGATCGGCTTGCGCGGCGCGTTGATCACGCTGATGGTCTTCAGCCTGGTCGGCGTCGCGCAGTGGGTGGACTGAGAGTTGAGAGGTCTTCGGGGGTGTAGACGTGCCGCGCGTGGCATGGCACCACATGCTAGAATCACGGGTCTATGTCAGGGTCTTCGACAGTTCGCCTGGGCGCAGGTCTTGACACAGAGGTCGCCCTCAAGTGCCCCACTTGCGGTCACGAGTTCCAGGAGAAGCTTGGACGGCTTTACGATAATCGGAGTGTGATTTGCCCCGGTTGTAGTGAAAAGATCGAGATCGATCTCAAGGACCCGCACGGGCGTGAGATGACAACTAAGTTTGGCCCACTACAGGTAAAGCAGGGCGCACGGGGGGCCGTGAGCGTTTCAATCGAAGTTTATCATCAGGGGTTAAACAAGCACCGGCTTGTGCGGGGGCCGGACCCTGATGTCGTGCAGGCGAAGGCGCTCCTCCAGGCTGCCGAGTGGAACGAGGTCTGGGCAAAGAGAGTTGCCACTGAGCGCCAGATGACGATGGCTGAGCGCAGAAAGGAGGAGGCAGCGGACAGAACCGCCGAGGCTGGGCGGACGCTGCAAGCACTCCGCGACGTGTTGTCATCTTCTTTGTCCGACTCCAAAGCAGTTGACTGGGAGACTTTAAAGGACAGCACGCCGTTCCCGACGCCCGTGCCGGCAGCCCCAAAACGGCCTTCAAGGCCGGAGCAGGACCCGATGCCCGAGGCCCCGTCTCGCAGTTCACCACAATACCAGCCAAAGCTAGGCATACTGGACAAGCTGATCAAGTCCCGTCGCGAAGAAAAGGAAAACGAGAAGGCAAGGACTTTTGAGTCGGACACAAGGGAATGGGAAGCCAAACGGGACCGCATCACCGCGGACCATGCCGCGAAACTTGAGGCATACAACAGGGAACTGGCTGAACTAGAATCGGCTCACACTCTGGCAGTCGAGCAGTGGGGAGCGGAACGGGCGGCATTCCTGTCCAAGCAGAGGGAGCAGCACCAAGCCATGGATGCCTTTCGTGTGCGGTATGAGGGCAAGGAAGCGGCAGCCATTGTGGACTACTGCGATAGGGTACTGGCAAATTCAGAGTACCCTGAGTGCCTGCCGAAGGGATTCGCTATTGACTTCAATCGCGATGCTGGAGTGCTGGTTGTGAACTATAAACTTCCCGCTCCTTCCGCCATCCCAACACTGTGCGAGGTGAAATACGTTCAATCCAGCGACAGCTTTTCGGAGAAGCACTTGTCTGAGGTCAACGCGGCGAAGCTATATGACGATCTCATTTACCAGATCGCGTTGCGAACATCGAATGAACTCCTCGAGGCCGATCAGGCTAAGGCTTTGGCGAGTGTCGTCATCAATGGATTTGTCACCGCTGTCGACAAAGGGACGGGGAATGAGGTCACTGCGTGCATTATTTCCGTGCAGGCTTCCAGGGAGGCGCTCCAGGCCGTCAATCTGGCGAAGGTTGACCCGAGGGCGTGTTTCCGCCAACTCAAAGGCGTCGGTAGTTCCAAATTGCATAGCATCACACCAGTCGCGCCGATTATCAATCTTCGTCGGGAAGACGACAGATTCATTCCCGCGTATGCAGTTGCCGAGAGGTTGAACGAAGGATTCAACCTCGCAGCGATGGACTGGGAGGATTTCGAGCACCTCATTCGCGAGATTTTTGAGAAGGAGTTCACTTCATCAGGAGGAGAGGTTCGGGTGACCCAAGCCAGTCGAGATGGCGGCGTTGACGCGGTCGCCTTCGATCCCGATCCGATCCGGGGAGGGAAGATCGTCATTCAGGCGAAGCGGTATGCATACACGGTCGGGGTGTCGGCGGTGCGGGATCTCTATGGCACGCTAATGAACGAAGGGGCGACCAAAGGAATTCTGGTCACAACCTCGGACTATGGACCGGACGCGTACGAATTTGCCAATGGCAAACCCATCACTCTGTTGAATGGCGCTAATCTGCTGCACCTATTGGAGAAGCACGGCACGAAGGCTCACATCAATCTCGCTGAAGCACGGCTAGCCGGGTTGGGCCGTCCTACAGCCGCGAACTGAAGCGGAGGTTGTGCCCATGCTGTGCTCTGGGCGGCGTGCAGCGTCGGTCTCAACCGCGCGTTTTCGCTACAATGGAAACCAAGAAAGTCATGACACAAGCTAATAAAATTGACCATGAATGCGTCTCTGTCGACGCGCTCGTCAAGTACCTCAAGCAGCGCGGCCACCAAGACGTTCAGTTTCAAAGGGAACAAGAACACGATCCCCCTGATTTTTTGGGTGCATGTCGACGGGACCAAATTCGCTGTCGAGGAAACCAGTATAGTCGAGCAAAAAACCGTGACGAAAAGGGGGTTCGCCGGCGCGAAATGGGAAGGACAGGTGCAAGCCGACCTTGCGCGGCTGATCCAAAACGCGGTGTCGTCCAAACGCTCGAAGCTCGGAAAGAATGGCGTACCGCAGCAGTGCGGGGACATTATTCTGGTTCTTTACGATGCTTATGGGTTCGGTGACACGAAAGATGCCCAGATCGCTTTGCAGAACGTTAGCGGTTACGAGTGGTTCCATTCTATCTTCTGGGCCGCCGCGTCTTTTGCGGACTCCAGCAAGGGCACGCCGCAGATCAGACCCAATGAACTGTACCCCCAGGAGCCAGGTCGTGTCGGATCCTTTTTGTACACCAGAGAAGATCGGTGGAAGAGGTAGGATCAGTACGTTGCGAGGGCACGGCGGGTACATGTACAATGCGACTATGCTGTCACCTGAAGGAAAATAGGACCATGACCGGAATCCAGTTTGTCACCGATGAGAAGGGCCGCAAGGTCGGCGTTCTAATCGACCTGAAAACCCACGGGGCCGTCTGGGAGGACTTCTCGGACGGGCTGATTTCGGAAGCGCGCCGCAAGGAGAAGGGCATTCCTTACGAGCAGTACCGCGCAAACCGCCTGAAACGCCCCCCCCCCGCGTGCTTAAGTACTCTCTCGAAATCAAGCGGTCGGCGCAAAAGGAATTAGATGCACTCGGCGACCCTCCGTTCACTCGCATCGACCGGAAGATTCTGGCGCTGGCCGATAATCCCCGGCCCGCAGGATGCAAGAGACTAAAAGGCTACAAAGATCACTGGCGCGTTCGGGTCGGTGACTGGCGCGTGATCTACGTCGTAGACGATACTGCGAAACTCGTCAGTATCACGCGCATTGCACACCGCCGCGAGGCCTACGAGTAACCCAAAGAACAGACACTTCGAATGGCAGGAAAAACACGGCGAGAACACTGGAAGAAGCATGGCTGCGGCTGTACGTCTCCCAAGGATTGAGAATCTCGACGCCAAGGCCGTGGAAATCCTTCACATTCCGCGTGAAGACGATAAGGCCGTGCTCAAGAGCCGTCACGCGATCATGCCGTCTATGGTGTTGGCCGGAGCCCCCCAACTGGCAGGTTGCGTCTAGCTTGGCTAAGCTAGCGGCTAGCAGCTAGCACACCCCAGCGGTCGGCGGTATCCTTGGTCACCGGCAGAATGCGGCCGGAAAACAGGATCGACAAGTCCGTTTCAAGCCACTCATGTACAACACATCAGGGCTCTGGGCGGCAACCCACGTTTTGACCTTCGGCTCAGGTTGGGGCCGCACCAACTCCGACGGAACGTTGATATACAGCAGGAAGCCGCTCATTCGAAATCGATCGGGCGGCTGAAAGAGTGTGTGCGGCTGAAGAGCGTGTCCACTTCTTCATCCGTGAGCAAGCCGCACGCGTTGGCGCATACATCGATCAATTCCTGCCAGTTCGGCGACCAGGCGGTTCGGCTACAGGCGCAGGACGGAGGGCCTGCAAGGATGACATCCTCGACGTCGTGGAATTCGCCGCTGTTCTTCGCTCGCGGATAAGCGCTTCGAGTTCCGGGCGATGGATTTCAATCGTCGTAAGAGACGGTTCCTCACTCCATTATGCTTTTATTCCGCACCGGAAATCCAGCGTCCGGCACGTCCGCGGCCAACTCTCGGCGGCGTAACCACATCAGTTGGGGTAGAGGGTAGCCGGGCAGCCTCGCCAGAGAGAATGCCAACATGCTCAACATACCGAGGAGCAGCGCGCCGGCGGCAAATAGGGCATCCGGCATCAGGTGAATCATGATCCCCAGGCTGGCCCCGAAGGCGGTTAGCAGCCACAGAATCCAGACGACCTGCCGCTGATCCAGACCGAGCGAGGCCAGACGGTGCGAGGTATGGTCGCGTCCTCCCTGCGAGATCCGCCGGCCGGTGAGCTTGCGCAGAGTTGAAACCAGCGCGGTGTCGAAGATCGGATAGGCAAACGTCAGCGCGGGGTAGAAGAAGCCGACCGGCAGTCCTCCGTGATGCGGGACCGGGCCGGCTAACGTCAATGCGCCCAACGCAAAGCCGGCCGGCAGGCTTCCGCAATCGCCCATAAAGATGCGTGCCGGATGGTAGTTGAAAAGCAAAAAACCGGCGAAGGCCGCGGCCAATATGGCGCACAGGTCGGCGTCCGTACGGTAGCCCTCCGCGGCCAGCAGCCAGGAGCGGAAAAGGCAGATGACAATTATCACTCCTGTGCATAGCCCGTCCATGTTGTCTATCAGGTTGAAGGCGTTGGTAAGCATCACGATCAAGAACATGTTCAGGGCCACGTTTGGCAGATACCACGGAGTCACCGGAAAGAGGACACCGCCCATGACCACAAAACCGGCCGCCGCCACCTGCACCGCTAGTTTGAGCGCCGGACGGACGCGCAAGCGGTCGTCGAGAAATCCAAAGATCCACAGCGCGGCGACTGCCAGCGCGATGCGCGGATAGCGGCCTGGGCACACCAGCCAGTAGGCCGCCGCACAGCTCAGAAAAATCGCCAATCCACCGCTCGAAGGTGTAGGTGCGGTATGCCAGCGGTCCGCCCGCGGCGCAGCCGTGAGCCCCAGTCTGCCGGTCAGGCGGATTTGCAGCCGCGTCAACAACGCCGATAGCAGACCCGTGAAAAGGATGAGCATCGTTATACCGCCACCGCCAGCGACCGTTTCGGCATCTGCCGGACCCATTCGTAGTCCACCACCCGCCGCACGATAGTGTCGAGCGAAGTCGTCGGGCGATAGTGCACCAAGCTTTCCAGCTTTTCAAGGCTAGGTACGCGCCGCTCCATGTCTTCAAATCCCGGGCCATAGGCTTCAGCGTAAGTCTGGTATTCCGGACGCGATGGCGATCCGGTAATCTCTTTGACCAGCGCGGCCAACTCGTTGATGCTCACCTCCTGGTCGTTACCGATGTTGACGATTTCTCCGACGGCCGCTGGCGTTTGGACAAGCCGCACCAAAGCCTCCACCACGTCGCCTACGTAAGAGAAGCAGCGGCGCTGCTCTCCGGTCGCATGGATGGTCAGCGGTTCGCCCCGCAGCGCCTGGCGCACGAAGGTGGGCAGCACCATGCCGTAGCGGCCGGTTTGGCGCGGCCCCACAGTATTGAAGAAGCGCAGCACGGTTACGGGCAGACCCTGTTCGCTCCAATAGGCCAGCCCCAGGCACTCATCCAGAGCCTTCGAAACAGCGTAGCTCCAGCGGCCGATTTTCGTGGGGCCAAGCACCAAGTCGTCGCCCTCGCGGAACGGCAGGCGGGTGCTCTTGCCATAGACCTCCGAGGTGGACGCCAACATGACTGGCTTGCCCTTCTTGGCGGTGTAGCGCAGCACCACCTCGGCGCCATCGACATTCGTTCTGATGGCGCTTACCAGGTTGTTGACAATCTGCTTCACGCCTACCGCCGCGGCCAGATGGAAAACGAGATCGGCGCAGTCCACCATCTCCGCGACTACGGGTTCATTGAAGACCGAATCAATGCGGTATGAAAATGCGGGTTTGGCCTTCAGATGCGCGATGTTCTCGAACGCGCCGGTCGAAAGATCGTCGAGAATGGCAACTTGCCACCCCTCCGCCAGACAGCGCTCCGCCAGATGCGATCCAATAAACCCAGCCCCACCGGTAATCAAGACGTTCATGAATTTCTCCTTAGACCTTTCTGGTTCAGCAATTCGCGGTACAACGCATCCACGTTTCCCACGAGCGTTTCCTTGCGGTACTGCCGCGATGCGAACGCGCGTCCTTCGAGTCCCAGACGCGACAAGAGCGTACGGTCGTCCGCCAGCGCCGCCAGTGCGCCGCTCAGCGCACCGGCATCGGACTCCGTCAGCACGCCGTTGGCATACCAGCGCGCGCCGCCGGCCGAGCGCTCGACACTGCCCGAAACCATATCCACCACGCCGCCCACGGCGGTCGAGACAAACGGCCGGGCCGCCGCCATGCCCTGGATGAGCGCCACCGGCGTGCCTTCGTTGCGCGAGGTCTGCAACAGCACATCGCAGCGAGCCATGGCCGGCAGGATCTCTTTTTGCCAACCCAGCCATTCCACGCGCTTGCCATACCGATCGACAAGGCCCCGCAGCATAGAGCTGTCCGGTCCGTCGCCGGCGACCACAAACCGTATGTCCTGGCGGCTTTGCAGCGTGTTTTCGATAGTGGCGGCTAGCAACGCGACGTTCTTCACGGGAACCATGCGGCCGAACCATCCCACCGTCAGAGGTCCGCTGCCGGATGGCGGACGCAAAGCGAAATAGTCGTCCAGCTCCAGTCCTAGCGGCACGACGTGAAATTTGTGCGCCGGAGCGATGTGAAACTTCGCGCTCAATTCCGTGGCCTGCTGCGGCGACACCACGCACAATGCATCGGTGAAGCGCGCCAGCAGTTGCTCGATGCGCCGGAACACACCTGCCCGGATTGGCGAGAAATACTCATTCAGGCTATTGCCATGAAACGTATGGATGACGACCGGCGCGCCGCTCAGCACCGCCGCCAGGCGTCCCAGGCAGCCGGCCATGGCCGTATGTGTGTGTACAATCGTGGGCCGCTCGCGCCGCAGCAGCCGCCATAACCTCCACAGCGCCTTCAGATTGCGCCATGGATGCACGGAGCGCGACAGCTCCGGCACCCAATGCACGGAGTCGGCGGCCCGCAACAGGCAGGTCATGTCTCCGTCTTGCGGCTCGCAACTTCCCGCCACCAGCACGGTACGATATTCGAGCGCGGCCATCTCCCGCGTCAACAGCAGCGTGTGGATGGCCGGCCCGCCTATATTTAACCGCGTGATGACGCGCACGATTTTGGGACGTTCCGGTCCAGCCGTGAAATCACGAACCGGAACTTCCCATTCGGCGAGCGCGGTATGCGATCGGTACATTCAAACTCCAGATGGATGCCCCGCCCCACCCGGGCGCGGAGGTTGTTTTCCAGTATTTGCAGATCTTCCGCGGTGAAGCGCGGTGCGGGCACAAAGCGCACGCGCAGCACGTCCAGCGATTCCTGCTCAAGCTGGCTCTCGACAATGTTGCGGACGCCTTTCAATACCGGATCCAGGCGTCCGAGGAAACCGCGTTCGCGCGTATACACAAAGTCGTCCATCCGGCCGCCGATCTCCTCGATGACCGGCATGCCGCGGCCGCAGGGGCAGCTCTCGGTGGCGAAGCGGGCGGTGTCGCCCACGCGATAGCGTATGAGCGGCATGGCGTAATTCGCCAGGCCCGTCAGCACTACTTCGCCCATCTCGCCCGGCGCAGCCGGCGCGCCGTCCGCGCGCAGAATTTCGGTTACGCCGGCCAGCGGATGCGCATGCATGCGGCCGTGTTCGCATTCGTACCAGAAGCTCTGCATCTCGGCCTGGCCGTATTGATCGAAAACGCGCGTCGCAAATGTTTCCTGTATGGCGACGCGCTGGTGTTCGAGCAGGGTTTCCGCGGAAGTAAGGGCGGCCCTGAGCCGCGGCGCGGGACGGCCCGACTGCCGGTAGTAGTCCGCCAGCACGTACATCGACGATGGGTAGCCGGAGAGGTACACCGGCTGGAAACGCTCCAGGGCTGCGGCATAGTGGGGCAGATTCCCTGGCAGCAAATGGACGGTCGAAAGCAAGAGCGTGTGGTTTGCCAGGTCGCGGCGCCAGAAGACCTTCTTCAAAACGGGCTGGTTTGGCGGCACAATCATCTTGCCGGTGAACTGGCCCCGCCGGTCGTCCTTGGTGACGCCGGCAGTATTGCGGTATAGCTCAACAAACGCCCACATCTTCTGCATGGCCGCGCGGCTGTAGTAAATAGTGAGCGGCTTGCCCGTGGTGCCGCTGGTGTGCCAGGGGATCAGCGCTCGCCGCGGAAGAGTTTCCGCGATGAAATCCGCGGGCCGCTCTCGGATCTGGTCTTTCGTGGTGAATGCCGATGGGCCGTGTTTCCGATAATGCGGTACGTTCAAAGTGACAAAGCGCCGGAGCCGAGCGATCTCGACCTTCTGCAATCGGAGCAGTTCTTCGGCAGGCAAGTATTCGGTGCGCTTGAGCGTTTCCAGATATCCCTGGAATACCCCGCCATACCGCCAGCAGTAATACTTGGCTCCCTGGGCCGTGGCGCAGGCGTGCTGCAAAGAGATGGGCAGTGCGGAATAGATTCGCAGCGGCATTTTCAGGGGGGGTGATTTAAATGAATAGGTAGGAAGAAAATAAGATCTCTCTCTCTTAAATATAAGAAAAGTTTCTGTACACACTTACGGAAAAACTGAGAGAAGATTATTGGACGCGGACACAGGCGATGAAGGAAATACAGCCAACTACACGACCGGGATATGCAGCTTGCTGCGCGACCCGAAAACAACAGATCCACCAGGCAAGCATCGGTCTGATAAGATAAATTGCAAAATGCACGACGGGATCGTCGTGGCGATGCGCGTCACTCGGTGGGCTCGTCCACCTTCGCGAACAGGACGTTGAAATCCACGCGGCCAACCAAATCGGTCTCCAGCACCAGATCGGCGGGATACCGGATATCGGCGCGGTTGGCCTCCTGCAGAGTGTGCTTATACGGATTGGCGATCCAAATGTGCGGCACGCCGAACCGCAAATAGTCGGCCACTCTCGCCAGCGTGTCGGCCGTCTCGTCGTCCGGAGACAGGATCTCGATAATCAAGTGGGGTGGGGTGGTCAGCACAGGCTCCGAGCGATAGGGCAGCGCCATCACGCAGACGTCCGGGATGCGATAACGGTGTTTCGTTCCCAATACGCGCAGGCGCTGTTCGGTTAGAGTACGGAACTTGCGCGAGCGCTCCGACGATAAGAAGAGACCGGCGACTAGCGTTTGCAGACGGCTGTGCTTATGTTCGCCCACATGCCGCTCCACAAGTTCCCCATCCACATACTCCATATCCGGATGGTAGGTGGTCCGGAGATATTCCTCGACTGGCACACTGAGTGATGTCGCCATGCACTAAGTCTACTCCTTCCAGGCCGCCTCAATCTCGCCGGCCCATCCGACCGGCGCCGCGAATTGTCCGAAGCTGCCAGGCACTAGGGGCGTGTCTCCGCGGAACTCCGTGAAGGCGCGCGCTTCCGCATCGCACAGATGGCTCAGCATCGGAATCTTGCGCCAGTCGAAGCCCATCAGCGTGGCGCAGGTGACATCCACCATGCCCGGATCTTCGCCCCATATCAGCAGCCCGCATGGCCTGGGGCGTGGTTTCAAAGGGCCGCAGTCCTCGCCCGCCACGACGGCATCCACGAGCGTCAGGATGGTCCGGGGCTTCGATCGCAAGGAACCGCCGGCATCGTAATTGCGCGCAATATCCACCAGGTCGTGTATGGTGCGCCATAAGGTATCGTTGCCATGCCAGCCACCGCCGTGGATCAGCGGCGCCGAAGCCGCCTGCGCCCCCGCCCGCGCCAGTTTCCATATCCACAAGGGCGCACGTGTCTGCAGAAGTTCCCGCACGGGACTGGCAGCGTGGCTGAGCCAGTTTTTGTCCGGGTATTCGTCGCCACCGGCGCGCGGCGAGCCGGGACGGAAATGCGGCAGGAAATCTTTTGAACCGATGATGCCCACGAAATTCTTGAGCGCGCCGGTCATCCCGGTCTTCATGTGCGTCTTGAGTTTGGGCACGTTCAGAATCACGTCTGCGCTTAGCACCGTATTGCTCACCGGGTAACAATGCGGAGACTGGCTCTGCCGGGCGTTGTAGTCGGTCACCCCGAAGCGCGCATTTACGCCGAAGCACATGAGGCGGCTGCGCGCACCCAGATCGACGAGCGAATAGCCGTTCGGATCGCCCGCGAGCGCGTGCACGCCGCGCACGTAACTGCTGGCATCGTCGATCTCCGCGCACTGCTGCCGCAGGTCAAGGAACACGACGGGCGCGCGCGCATAGTCCTTCTCCAGTTCGGCAATCCCGCTCTGGCGGCGGAAGCGGGCGAAGTCGGAGCCTTGCAAGGGTGCATCCGCCACGTAGACGCGCCCGTCGCCGTGGAGCGCGCGTAGCACGGAGTCGATGAGTACGCGCAGTAGCGACGCGTGCGTGAAGAGCACGTTGCGGCCCACGGTCGCGCCAAATTCGTGCTTTACCCAGTTGGGCTTGACGACTACGGTCATGCCGGGCCGAATCCATCGGTCCAGCGGGTTGGCAGGGTCGAGGCCGAGGAAGCGAAACAGGTCGCGCACGCTGGCCTCCACCGCACTGTAGTCCGGGGCGGGCCAGACGGTGGGACAGGCTTCAGCCGGCCGTGTGGCGCCTACGACACCGAGTCCCATACTTGCCGCCATTCGATTAGTTCCTCCCCCGTGAGCACCGCGTAGCGCGTGCGCAGCCAGGCGGCATCCGCACGCGCCGCGACTGCTAAAACGTCCCAGCAACTCTTGAATGCCTCCACCGCTCCCACCTGCAGACGCTCGGTACCACTTAAATAGCGCCCCGAACAATGGAACCACATCCAGCGTCCGCGCAAGCACTTCCGCAAATTGAGGGAACCCTGCCGGTAACCCAGCACGATCTCCGGGAGGTTGGCAAACCGGCTGTCGGCGCACGCGCGAAACAGCAGATCCATGTCTTCGCAGCGGATGGCATCGGCGCGATAACGGTAGCGCCGGAACCAGGACGTCTTTCCCATGAAAGTGGGATGCATCAGCTTGAACCAATGGATCGGCCTGCGGGCAATGTCGGCGTGCGCGGCGGGATAGTTGCGTTTGCCGATGGGCGCGCCTCCGTCGGCGAAAACCACGGCGCAGCCGCCGGTCAGGTCCACATCCGGATGATCCGCCAGAAAGTGTAATTGCTTTTCCAGGCGCTGCGGGTAAGCAATATCGTCGGCATCCATACGCGCCAGGTACTCGCCGCGGGCGCGCTCGATGCACTCGTTCAACCGCGCTCCCAGTTGGAGACGCCGCCGATCGCCCCACACTACGATGCGCGGATCGTTGAAGGCGCGCGCCAACTCGCAGCTAGCATCCGTGGAGCCGTCGTCGCAAAGCAACAGCTCCCAATTCAAATGACTTTGCAGCAGAATCGAGCGGATAGACGCGCCGATGGTGCGCTCGGCATTGTAAAACGGCATGGCGATGCTGACCAGCGGTGCGCTCATACCGTGGCGTAGACCTCCTGGCAGCGTTGGGCGATGCGCGGCCAGTCGTAAAGCTCGGCATTCGCGCGCGCACCTGCTCCTAGCGCGTCCAGCAAATTCGAACTTTCCAGGAGCGTCTCCAGGTGGGCGGCCAAGTCCGCTGCGTCTCCAGCCCGAAAACGCAAACCGGCGGATTCCGGTACGGTCTCCCGCAGGCCACCATGATCGCTGGCGACTACCGGTTTGCCGCAGGACTGCGCCTCGACCGCCGCCATGCCGAACATTTCCAGTTCCCGCGTGGGCATGGCGAAGATGTCGCAGGCGTTGTAGATTCCCGGCATGTCGGCGTCGTCCAAAGGAGGCAGATAGGTGCCGCCAGCCGCCTGAACCTGGGCAACCAACGCGCTGAGTTGTGTCTTGCCGAACTGTCCGCACGGACCTGCCACCACCAGCTCGGCCGGACGCTTCAACATGCGATAGGCGGCGATCAACAGGTCGGTGCCTTTCTGTTCGCACAGGCGCCCTACATATAGGATCACGGGGCGACCATCGACACCCAGGCGCGCGCGCCACTCCGCGCGTAAGGCCGCGTTGGGGTGGAAGCGCGCGCAGTCCACGCCGTTGGGGATCAGCGCCAATTTTCCGTCGGGCAAATTCCAATACGCGTGGTAGACTCCGCGGCAGTAGTCGGAGACCGGCGCAATCCGGTCGCAAGACATCAAAAATCGCCGCCACACGGCTTTGCTGACTTTACGCAAGTGTGCAAATCGGCGCCAAGGCTCGAAATGATAATCGCAGCTCAACACGGCGGGCCCCAGTCCGGCGGTCTTGGCGACCCAGGCGATCTCGGCGCGGTTGTGGACGTGGATCACGCGCGGCATGCGGCGGACAACGTCTTGTGCGAAGTGCAACGCGAAGTCTGCCCGCGATCCGCTCAGGTAACGGATGGAAACGCCGCGGTAATCCCGCCAACCGGTCTCCGGGCCGCCCGAATAGACAATCACCCGCTCGCCGGCGCGAGCCTGCGCCTCGGCCAGTTCCATCATGCGCCGCTCAACGGCGCCACCGAGCTGCGCCGGCAGCGTCAGATGAGAAGGCCCTACGTGAACAATCACGGCCGGGGCCTCCAGTTGACCTGCGCCACAGTTACGGCACAGAGCCAGGGCACGAACGCCAGAAACGTGAGCGGAAACCACGACGTGGACGCGGTGGCCAGTTGGTGCACGGCGCGAAACAGGCACAGCCCGTAGCCCAGCGCCACTATGGGGTGGCGGTTATGATGGCATCGCCCGTCCAGAAACGCCGCGCCGAATCCCACCATCAGGAATCCCCCGAGGACGCCGAAATAGCCAAAATTCGCGTACAATTCCCCGACCAGGGAGGCTTCCTGCGAAACGAGTCCCTGGTCGAACGCGCCATAGATCAATTCGCCCAGTTCTTCGCGGACTCCGCGGGAACGCTCGAAACCCGCCGAGACAGGAAGCACCTGCAAAGGGGCCATCAGGAATGTTTCGCCATAATAGTAAGGCAGCGTCTCGCGATCGACAATCAACGCCGCCGTGGTATCAAACCGCCCGACGGAGTTGTCCACCATGTCGAAAACCTTGTCACCGTCGGTGAGCGCACGGATGTCTATGGCGTTCGCCGCATCGTACCAGCCGATGTTCTTGGTGGCCTCCATCCAAAGCGACACTAGCAGCACCAGCGGTAGTGCTGCTGCCAGGTATCGGGCCCGCAACGTGAAGATGCCGCGCAGTCTGCACAGGTGCAAGACGAGTAACATGGTGCTAGCCCACATCAATCGCCGGCCGCAGCCCAAGTGGAGAGCGGCAATCAGGAACAAACCGGCCATGGTCAACGCACGGGAGTACCGCCGTTTTGGCTTAGAGAGATACCAAAGCCCTACGGCGGTAGTAGGCAGCATAAAGAACAAGGAGGCGTACCGGCCCATGCCCTCGCGCGGAGAAAGTCCGACGTGTTCGAAGAAAAGCTGCTGCCGGCTTTCGGGATCGAGGAGCAGCACAACGATACTCAGTACCCCCGCGAGGGTAAATAAGATGTAGACGCCGCGCTGCAGCCGTTGGCGCCGAAACGCATGCCTGCGGGCGCGGATGGCGCCGATCAACGCCAGTACGGCACCCCGCGCACCACGGCTGATACGCGACCGGGCGAAGCCGGCGTGGGCTCCGCAGGCGAATGCCAGAAACCCGACGGCGCCCACCAGGTATGTGCGCGAATAGGCTTCGTCCATGGACGCCGGCAAGGGTGTCTTGCTGCGTTGGAGCACCGATACCGCAGTTCCGTAGAGGCAGTAATCAAAGATGAACCAGGCTTCCACGAGTCCGGTCAGGCTAAGCCAGTAGTTCTGCCGGCGCATTCCCCGGCTGTAGAAGCCGAAAGACAGCAACAGCGTGGCGAAAAACAGATAAGCGTTTGCCCCTGCCGGCGATGCATTCCCAAGATGCGCCGTCACGGCTACCAGGACCAGGGCTACGACGATAGTGGTCCTCATCGCGCGCCGAGCCCCCAGCCCGCGGTCCAAAGTCCTGTGGCCAGCACGGCTTTGACGCTCGTCTGCGCGATCAATAGCGCCCAGGCCACGCCGATCGCGCCGTAATCCGGTGCCAGCCACACGGCCATCACGACGTACAGCAGCGTGATCAGCGCGTCGGATGCGGTGCACCACTCCGGGCGTCCCGCGCCGTAGAGCAGGAATTGCACCGGATTGGCTACCAGCAGCGCGATGTGCGCCGTCGCCAGCAGTTGGAAGACACGAACAGCGCCTCGCATGGCAGTGGGAAACAGGTGCGCGGCAAGCGGTCCGCCGAGCCAAGTCGGGACCAGCAGCGCCGCGCCCAGCAGCGCGGCTCCGGGCACATAGCTTCGGAAATAGCTGCGGCGGCGTTCCGCGGTAGTTGCGGCGACGGCTTCCGGCAAAAGGACTGTGCTGGTGGTGTTGATGAGAAGCCCGAATCCGCCGCTCAAGGACATGCCCAAACTATATGTGCCGATGGCCGAGGCGGCTGCCCAGCGCGCCAGGGCGATCGATGGAATGTAGCTGTAAAGCGAGCCAATTACGGTGGACATCGTGATCCAATTGGCAAATACGGCGATGGGCTTCCAGGCAGGCCGGTCGCCGGGCTGCCGGGCCGCCGCCAGCACGGCTGCCAGCAGGCTGAAATTAGCGGCGACGATCCACAACCGGCTGAGCACGTCGCCCGTGAACAGGCTGGCCACACCGGAAAATCCGAAGTGGAGCACCAGCAGCACCGGCAGAATCTGCAGGACGGAAG
>Ga0187871_10000063_pt1 | contig 90275 bp, 77 predicted proteins | sample June2016WEW_16_1_FD_132988 | JGI IMG/M metagenome (GOLD analysis project Ga0187871, IMG submission 132988) | Peatland microbial communities from SPRUCE experiment site at the Marcell Experimental Forest, Minnesota, USA - June2016WEW_16_10 | ecosystem: Environmental > Terrestrial > Soil >...
CTCCTGACAGTCTGCTCATTTTTATTTTTAGCTTTTCAGTGTTTCAGCTTTTTCCCTAACGACACTTCGTGCCGGTCAATTCGCAGGGGCGTTTCCGCCTGGCCCGCAATCTAGTTCCAATAGTTTGAAGGCTGAGGGCTGAGGGCTGAGAGTTTTTAATTCCCGACAACCCGCGGCCCGGCCACCACCGGTTATTTTAGCTCCGCTCACCCGTTCGACCGTTGAGAGTTGAAGGCCCTTGGACCCCCGACTCCCGGCAATCGCTCTGCAAAATCAAAATTCAAACATCAAATCCGACCGGCCCATCGCCCTGCCGCCGGTGGCGCGCACGGAGTGACGCACCCTACCTTCGTGTAGCCGCAGTGACGCGCGGACAAAGCTGTTGCTCTGTTGAAAACATCGAAACAGGGGGGGGACGCCCCATTTGAACTCCCTCTCCGCCAACGGAGTTGGGGGAGAGGGCCGGCCCGTCCTCCGTAGTCCCGCACTGCGGGACGGAGGGTGGAGGAGAGGTGGTGTTGAAATCCCCTCTCCGGTCGCTGCGCGACATCCTCTCCCCGCGCTTCGCTGCGGGGCGAGGGAAACGACCGTTGCAGGGTCGGACGATGGTTTCTACAAACCAACAAAGCTTTCCGCGCTCCTTTGGCGGCCTCGCCACGCCAGATGCATTTGCGAAATCGGCGTCTCATGACTCCTTGGCCCTGGAATAATAATCCGTGTACTTGTAGTAGTGGTACGAACGTGCCGTGGCATCCACCCCGTTGAACACAATGCCCAGAATGCGGGCCTGCCGCTGGGCCAGCAGTTCGAGCGCTTCGCGCACCGCGCGCGCGCTGGACTGCCGGTTGCGCACCACAAAGAGCGTGCCATCCACCTTCGGGGCCAGACAACTGGCATCATCCGCCGCGAACACCGGGCTGCTGTCAATCACCACCAAATCGAATTCCTGGCGCCACCGGGCCAGAATCTGATCCAACCCGGAACCCAGAAACAGGTCTCCGGGATTACCGGAATTATATCCGCCACAAGATATGAAGGTTAGGTTGGGCAGCGAGTCCTGCTGCATGACCTTGTCCGGGTCGCAGGTTTGAGCCAGCAGTTCGGCCAGCCCTGGTTCCCTTTGGAGGCCCAGCAAACGATGTAAGTGTCCCTTGCGCAGGTCGCCATCCACCAGCAACACACGGGAGCCGGAAAGGGCCAGGGTGCGGGCCAGATTGGTCGCCACGGTGGATTTGCCATCACCGGGTGTCGCGCTGGCAATGAGCAGGATCTTGGGACGTGCGCCTTCAGTGGCCAGGAACAGTAGTGCCGACCGGAGGCTGCGATAGGACTCGGCGTAAATGTGCCGGGGATCGTTGAGGGCCAACAACGGCATGACGCCCCCGCCCGCCTGACTCATTTCCGGCAACAGGCCGACCACGGAATCACCCAAAGTTGAGCTGACTTCCGCGACGGAGGTAAAGCGGTCATCCCGAAACCCGACCAGGAATACGATGCCCAAGCCGGCGGCCAGGCCCCCCACGATGGCCAGTACCAACCCACTCTTTTCACTGGAATAAGAGCGTTTGGCGGGCAGGGCGGGTTCCAGAATGGCCAGGGTCTCCTGATCAATATCGCGACTGATGCCCACGTTTTGAACCAGCGACGCGAGCCGGTCATACACGCTTTGAGTCCGATCAACATTCAGCTTGAGCCGATCCGCCTCACCGATGCTGGCATTGGCCTCCGTCACTTTGGCCTCCCATTCCTTGATGGAGGCCATGACGTTCTCGGTTTTCATTTGATTGGCCTGCTTGGCAATGGTCAGTTGGTCACGATTCTGGTGCTGGTATATGGTCTGCAGTTGTTCGGCATGTTCGATGTCCGCGTCCAATTTGATGATTTTGGGGTGTTTGGGCCGGAGATACTTGCTGAGTTTTTCGCGCTCCAACTTCAGCAACGCGACTTGATTCTGTGGGGACTGCTGATCGGAGGCTGCGCCGGCGGAGGACGCCGAAGGCATGTCGGAATTCACCCCGAACATCCCGCTCGCGGCCAAATCCGGATTATTGGTGGCGGCGTCGAGGAGCCGGGCTTCCAATTGAAGGTCCGACAACTCGGTTTTGAGCTTGGTCAGATAGCTTCCGGCAACTGTGGCCTCCTCCTGCAGAATGGCCAGGTTGTTGGTCCGCTCAAAGGCCAGCAACTCGTCCTGCTCGGTGTTCAGGTCCCGTTCCCAGCGTTGCATCTGATCGGAAATGGATGCCAGCGTGTCGCCGGAAACCTGCTGGCGGGCATTTTTTTTGTAATCCAGATAGGCCTGCATGATGGCGTTCAGATAGGTCTGGGTGTATAGTGGGTTCGCACTGGTGGCCTGAATGATGAACACCGAGCTTTTGGCCTTGCCAGACACCTGGATGTCAACCGGCAGCGGCTCGCCATCATTACCCAGCACGATGCTGCCATTGTTGGGTGAGTTTCTCAAGATGGTTAGGGCGTTCTGCCGCAGCGTCTCGCTCTGAAGCAACCCGCTCAGTGTACCCATGTAATCCTGCATGTCCTCCGAGAAAACGTCCCCTTCGGGCAGCGTCAGCTTCATGGTTTCCCACATGCTGGCCTTGGAAACAAACGCCGGCTGCTTCCAATGCACGTAAGCCGCTTCAATGACCAGGCCAACGGCAAGCGTAAGCACCGGGATCCACCAGAATTTCAGGAGGAAGATGAGAAACCGGCGGACGCGGAGGGAGGTTCCGGTCGCACCCGGGTCGTCCATTGGACCAGCCAGTTGGAGATCCTGATCCGGGGCGGGTATCAATGGCATATTCACGGTTGGACGCTGGTTTTTGATTTATGGAATTTCATGCGTGGGGCCGGTTCGGGTCTAAAAGCGGACCAACCTTTCGGAAATGTAGATGAGGTCATCTGATTGCAGCGGCAGGTCGGCATCAAATTTGCCCTTTTCCAGTATGTCCTCCACATTCACCACGAACGTCTGATCCGGCGCTCCGGGAGTAGTCGCCTTGCGCGTGATCTTGACGTCGTGTTCGTCGGCATAGTCGGTGAAGCCGCCGGCGCGGAGGATCGCCTTGCTCACCGTGAGCACTTCATCACTGGGAATGTCCTGGGGTCCCGGCGCCCGGACCGCGCCAACCAGATACACGATGCCCCGGCTCTTCGTCTTCAAGTTTACGGTAATGATCACCGTGGCCTGATAATAGTAGTTCTTTTCAAGTTCGGTCTTGAGTTCCCGGGCCAACTGCCGACACGTTTTGCCGACCACCGGATAGGGTCCGATATAAGGAACTTGCAGATCGCCTGAATCCATTACGGTAAGCAACTGGGGATCGTCGTCGTCTTCCTTGATCTGGAAAGTGATGCTGTCGGCGATGGCCAGATGATAAGCATCGTCCAAGGCGTCCATGCTGTTCGTGGAAACGTTCACGGCGGAATTCGTGCCACCGGGGGACGGCGCGCCTTGAGCGTTGAGGTGCGCGACGGTCTGGTTGGTCATGCTGCTCAGCAAGACGTTCGTGGCCGGCTGGTATAACGGGTAATCGGTAAACAGCGAATCTCCGGCAGACAAAACGGTGGTTCCAAACAGCAGGCACAAAACCGCCAGCCACCGGGAGCCGGCAGGGGTTCTGGCAATTGCGCCACCCGGCGAGGCCGGTTTTTGAACCACCCGGGGACGAATACCCGGTGAAGACAGTTTATTATTCATCACGGCTGATAGGTTAGCGAAAAGGTCAACATGTTTTGAGTATATTCGTCGGTCGGGACGTTGGATGACCGAAGGGTAAGCCGGTAGTCCAATCCCAGCGAGAGCCTTTTCATGGGCGAATAGCTGGCGCCCACATCGGTTGTGAGCCAGTCGAAGGTTTCCGTGAGGTTGCCTGAGACATTTCCCTGTCCCTGGTTCCCATGCTCGTAGGATAATGAGGTGTGCAGATTCACGTTCTTGATAATGTTCCAAACGATGTTGGGACGGACATACCAGTCGGAGATCACGTCCGATTGGATCCCGGTTTGCACTTCATGACCGGCGTCGAGGGTATAACTGATGGCGTCGGTGACCTGATGGGTTATGTTCAGGTCGGCATACCAGGAATTCAGGTTCGAGGTCTGGATGGACTGGCTGGTATGCTGGAATTGGAAGATAGTGTAACCCACCCGGGGCTGGACACGAAAAGCTTTTCCGGCGTGCCAGTCGGCATAGACCCCCGCACTGTAATTGTTGTTGTCATTCAAAACCATCTGGTCGTAGGTGGTGAATGCCCCCGTGCCTTCGACGCCGGTGGTAACCCCGGGATAGACCTGAACTCCCGCCCTCGCATAGACCATCTCGGTTGTGCCATCCTGGGACTCGATCTGCTGCGAGGTGGGGGAGATGATATTCTCATGGTCGTAACCGGCGCTTAACGTCAACTGGTTCATATCCCAGGTGACACTCAGCCCGGCGGTGTTGTTGAGGGTGGCGTAGGTGGCGGTCCCGGAGAGCGCGGGTTGTTGCGAGGTGTCCTGGTCGTAATTCACCCGGTCATGAAGGTTGAACAGAAAATCCTTCACATAAATGTCAAAGGAGAGATCGGTGCCGGATTGCAGGAGCCAGGCACTGTACCGGCTGTGGTTGACATATTCGTTGTAGCCGGTGCCGACGTTCAGGCTCAACAAATTGTTCTGGGTAACCGGGTAGCTGGCGTTCAACTGCACAAACGGACTCAAAATGAAATCCTGTTCGGGGTCTGCCTTTGAAATGTTCACATTGTCATTCCAAGCCAGGCCAAGTGATGGCACGACCAGGAGTCTGAAGTCGCCCGACTTGACGGTGTAAGGAAGGGATGCCAACTGAATTTTTTCGGCCTCGGCGGCCGCATCACCCGCCAGCGAGTCACGCAATGCTTCCTGGGCGACGAGCGGCCGGTGAATCAGAATCAGCGCGGCGGCCAACCCGCCGCGCCGCAAAGCACCGGTGCACCAGTCCTCCGGCATTCGCCAACCCTTCACCAATGAATTCGGGCGCCCACGACGCTTGTTGGTTGTAAACATGAAACGTGAATGGAGGCGGCTTCCCGGCTTCACTGATTTAACCGAGCCGCCGTGGGCTTCGTGATCTCCTTCGTAATCTTTCCTTGGATGGCCTCGTTTACCGCAGTTGCCTGGGCCGCCCTCACGGCCGGATCCGGGATGCCCGCCATAATGGGGGCGTCGCCTGGGCGATTGAACGTCACTGTCACGCCCGGATCGCCGGTCTTGCCGGGTAGCGGTTCCGCGCCCAGCTTTCGCCATTGGCCCGGACTCGTTCCAAATCGTCTTTTAAAACAAGTGTTGAAAAGGCCCAGGTGATGGAAGCCACATTGTTCCGCCACGCTAATGACCTTGGCGTATTCGTTTCGCAGGCAGGCGGCGGCCCGCACCAACCGCATTTCCATCTTCAGCGCAGCGACGGAAAGTCCAAAGTTCTGATGAAACAACCGGTTGAGATGGCGCCGGCCGCATCCGAACTTTTCGGCGAGCTCCGAAACGGATAGATTCACCAGTTCATCCGCCGAAAGGGTTTCAAATATCCGGGCGACCCGGTCGTCCGTCCGGTCGGACGCGAGCCGCTGGTTATGGGCCATTTTGAACTCCTCTGCCAGAATGGCGGCGGCGACGCGCAACAATTGGCCGCGGTGGTCCAGGTCGAACTGTGGGGGAACTTCTTCAATCAAACGATGATTTTGCGCCGCCAGCGGAGACGACGCCGGCAGTAATTTTGAATGCGCCAGGCTGGCCACGACCTTTTGCAGATGAGAAATCTCCCGGCCGGCAAACAACGGATACAGGTGTTCCAAGCGCAACGAGAAAAACCAAAAAACAACCTCCCCGCTCCGTGAAGCACGAAGTTTACCCTGGCTGCCTTCACCAAAAATGAGAACATCCCCGGCCTTGACCTGAACCCCGCCAGGATTCATAACGTATTCGCCGGCACCCGCCTTCAAAAACAAAAAAACCAAGCCCTCCCGTTTAGAGCTCCATTCCTCCGGAGTCAGTAAACGAACCAATCTTAAAGCAAGATGTTCTTCAACAATCACCGGGCGGCTCCATGGCAATGTTCATACAGAAACTTGATGCAGACCGTTGGCTGAACTCAGAATGAAAATCCGGATAATCATTTGCTCTCTGCCCCAAAGCATTCCGTCGCAATCGGGGGGAATGCTGTTGGTCAAAATCCTGCTGTTTGGGTCCAATAGCTTTCACTAAACCTCCGAATTCCATGAATACCAACAAATTGACAAAATGACGTGTTGCACTTGATTCTGAGTTCGGTATTAAGTTGCGCCAGGAACTTGAATAATCCTGCAACTCAAATTAGACCAGATTCAGGCCTAACCGTCTATACATATTTGAGACATGGAAATACACTATTTGGCAGCGTAGCCGCTTGGATTTATCTTAAGTTGTTAGACGAAAATAAGATACAATTTCAATATATTGGAAGGCGTTCCATCAAGCCGAAGCCGGTACCGGGATAGCAAGCGCCCATTCCACAGCCTGTTTCAGCACCAACAGTTCCTCGTTTCTTTCGACCACAATGTCCAAGCAAGATTGATCCTCCGGTGGAAGCCCCGTGTACATGAGCACCGGCGTCGAGCAGGATCGCAACTTGATAATGTGCGCCATCTCCGTTCCCTTCAATCCTGGCATCATATTGTCAGTGATGACGATATCATGGAGCTTGGGATCGAATCTCGCGAGCGCTTCCTCCGCACTCGATGCGGAATCCACGGCATAGCCAAAATTGGTCAGAAACCACTTTGTTCTGATCCGAACTTCATTTTTGTGCTCAACCAACAGGGTTGTTTTCATTAAGTTCAACGAGACGTCCCGTACGATCCCTGGTTCATATTCCTGCGCTCCGTCCAAACCGCGTTCAAATCTGGTGCCGCCCCAACCACGCGCCAGACGGCATTCCAAACCATCCTTCGACACACATTCATCATAACCCAAGTTTCTAGTCTCTATCCGCTCGACAGTCTATCCAACCTTGGAACTTTCATTGACACAGATTGGACATCAAACGCATTCCAGAGACACTTAGACTGGCCACTTATATCCATAGAATTCGCGCCGCCAACGCAATCTTGCTGGAGGACCATCTCGGACAGACGTTTCCTTAACTGTTGCTCCGCCGTGGTGGGTGGTCGTCCTCGATAACCGTAAGTGGATCGGGCCAGTCGCAGAAGTCGACAGCCCACCTGTTGGGAACATAATCCCGCTGCCACCACTTGTTGCGCCGCTGCCCGGCGATGCGCCGGGCTCACAACTTTTTTTCGCATACGGCCTCCAAGACCCGGTGTTTCAACAACGAATCAGCCAGCATCTGCTTGAGCTCCCGGTTCTCCCGTTCCAACTCTTTCAAGCGACGGCCTCGTTGATCTCCATGTGTTCAAACTGCTTTTTCCACCGGTGGAAGCTTGCTTCCGAGAGATTTTCCTCCCGGCAAATGTCCTGGAGGAAAACCAGCGGGTTGAGCCGCGGCGTGGAATCGAAAAGCAATTCGGTGTCATCAAGGCACAGCCCGGACTTGAGGTGTTCGTCAATCACTTCGATGGCAGCATCCTCGGCATTAAGCGACCGCTGGCGGCGGTTCTGGCTGAGCAAACGCTGGCTGAGGAGCAGGCTGAGATTGATGAGGGGCAGATCAAGCTGGGCGGAGACCTGCTTCAGTAAATGGGTTTTGCCGGAACGCGCGCCGCCGGCGATGACGGTCAGTTTATAGTATGCGCCCTGCGTGGCACGAATCGTGTCAACGAGTTGGGGGAAGCGAAGGTCGGTCATTTGGCTTCACCCTAAAACTTGAAATTGTTGAAAATTGAAAACATGCGCCTAAGCGATTGTTTTTTTAAGCGTGCAGGAGCAAGATTGAAAAGGTGGATGGAGTTTTGCGACGAACTCATGCGGCAAATGCGATGGCCGGATTCCGCCGGGGCGTGCCGGAGAGCGGGCGACAGCAAGAAGATCTGAACAAATGGCGAGTAAGCGGGGAATCAAAAATGCGACCAGAACGACCAGCAAAACCACAATAACTAGGAAGGCGGGTGTTATGCATTTGTTATTCAAAATGACTTTTTGAGGCGTGAAAAAGTCTCATATTCCGCTGTTTTACTAGGGAATCTGAAGAATGGAGCGGGTGAAGGGAATCGAACCCTCATCTCCATTCACCTTTTTCAAAGTATTGAATGACAGCAATATGCGGTTTTGAAAAACAGTTTTTATTGAACTTTTTATTCTTACTTTTATTCTTACCTCTGTTTTATGGCAAGCCTGACTAAACATCCCAAATCTCGGTTCTGGACCGCCTGCTTCACCGGGCGCGACGGGCGTCAAATGAAGCGGTCCACCAAATCGACTAATCGGAATCAGGCGATGGGAATTGCGATAGAACTCGAGAGCGTGGAACAAAAAGCAAAACAGGGCGCGCTGACAACGACGCAACTCCGCAAAGTCTTGAATGACGTTTCAGAGAAAGTCACCGGCGACTGCCTGATCGCGCCAACGGTGGAAGATTATCTCAATGATTGGCTCGTGGGCGTTAAAACGCGTAACAGCAGTGCCACGTATGAGCGATATGCAAACACGGTTAAATTGTTTCTGGCCAATTTGAACGGAAGAGCAAAAGGCCCAGTGACGTCGGTGACGCCGAGGGAGATTGATTCATTTTTGAACTGGCGTTTAAAATCCGGTGTAGCGCCCAAAACTGCGATTGTTGATCTTAAAACGTTAAACACGGCATTTCGTCAGGCCGAGGCCTACGGAACTATCCTCAAAAACCCGGTTGCCGCGGTGCGCCTTCCAAAAGAAGAGTGTTCCGAACGAGATGTTTTTACCCACGAAGAGGTTCAAAAGCTGCTCCACGCGGCGCCGTCAGTGGATTGGCAGACATTGATCCTCTTGGGGTATTTCGTCGGAGCGCGGCTCCGTGATTGCGTGCAGATGAAATGGGACAACGTTCATCCTGAAGAGGGAGTGATGATTTACCACCAGCAAAAGACCGGCAAGAAGGTCACGGTACCGATGCATTATCACGTCATCGAGCATCTGAAATACAAGGCGACCTTCGGAACGACCGGTTTTTTATGCCCAAAGCTGGCGAATAAGGGGCCAGGCGGGAAACATGGGCTTTCCGAGAGTTTTAAACGAATTGTGAAAAAAGCCGGTCTTGATCCGATGACCGTACAGGGAAAAGGAATGCGCAATTTTACCAAGCGAACATTCCACTCGCTACGTCACAGTTTTAATTCAATGCTGGCTAACGTAGGCATATCCGACGAGATACGCATGAAACTGACGGGGCATCGCTCAAAGGCCATGAACGAGCGCTATACCCATTTACAGATGGACACTCTGAAAAATGCCGTGACCGCAGTGCCTTTGTTTGGCGCAAAATAATAATTTAAAGCACTGGAATTTCTGCCTTTGGTTGATTTGGTTTCTGAACTTGCCTTTCTATAAGGGTGGTTCAGTTTTAGATCACTGGGCGCCATGAAGCGACCGATTCCCACAAGAAGCGATTTTACGATTCAGGACGATTTTGGGACTACACCGTCTTTGAATCTGGGGGTTCCGGCCTTGCTGCTCACTCAACCGCACATTTACGATGTTTATTCACAGACCAATGACTGGCGTGCTTGGATAAACGGCATTCTTCAATACCGGACAACAAGCCAAGCTGTCAGCTTTACAACCGGTCCGACCTTGGGAGCCAGTGGTTACACTGGCGGTAACAATGACTTTGCCGGGAACATCGCCGAGTTACTGATTTTCAACCGGACGTTGACGGCTGGCGAACGCGCTACCGTCAACGGGTATCTGTTTGCGAAATATGGGATGGCACCGACAGTGCCCCCCGCGCCGACAAATTTGGTAGCGACAGCAACTTCACCAACGGAAATCGCCTTAACTTGGAGTGAGACACTAAGCTGGGGAGTGACGCAGGTCAGCATCGAGCGCAAAACCGGAAGCGGCGGCACGTATGCGGCAGTGGCGCAAATTCTCGGAGCGACTTCCTATGTGGACACCAACCTGACGGCGGGGACAACGTATTACTACCGGGCACGGGCGATCAATTTGACGCAGTGGTCGGGTTATTCCAACGAAACCAACGCAACAACGTTGACATACGGCGCCGACATGCCATTGGGCAACCTCCTGTTGTGGCTCAAGGCGGATTCGGGCTTGCCCGAAGTAGGCACCAATACGCCGGTGTACTTTTGGGCGGATCAAAGTGGAAACAATAATAATGCGGATGTTTCGACCTTGACCAATCAAGCGCTATTGGTAACCAACGCCCTGAATGGAGAGCCAGTGGTGCAGTTTAGCGGGACAAACAGCTGTTTCAATTTGCCGAATTTCCTGAATGGGATGACCGGAGCGGAGGTATTTGTTGTGGTGCAAGCGGCGACGAACCTGCCGAGCAGTTCCTATGGCTTGTGGGAGATGGGCAACAACACCTTGGGAGAGGGTTGCTATTATCCTAAAACCGGCGGGGCGATTGTGGATAATTTCGGGAGTGAAAGTGCTTCGTACTATAACCTGGGAACTCCATCCCAGCCGTTAAATCAGTACAGTATTTATGAAGTGTCTTCGCAGACCGCAAACTGGGAGGCTTGGATCAACGGCGTGTGGCAGTATCAGAACCCCAACAACGCCTACTACTGGAATGGAACCTCACCCATGTTTCTTGGCAATGTCGTGGACAACAGCGCCAACAACCACTTCTTCGCCGGGGACATTGCGGAAATGTTGGTTTTTGACCGTCCTTTGACGGGGGATGAAAAGATTGCCGTTGGGGACTATTTGTTTTCCAAATACAATTTATCGTCATTCGCCACAAATAATTCACCACCTTCGTTTCCCACCAATGTGACCGCGGTCGGGTTGGTTCCAGGCCAGCTTGAAGTGCAATGGGCAAGGACCTCCACCAACGAAACAGCTTTCAACATTGAGCGCGAATCGGGCGTTGGCGGAACGTACCAAGTTATTGGCTCCACGACTACCAGTGTCACCAATTTTTTGGACGTCACGGCCGTACCGGTCGACACCAATTATTACCGCATCAAAGCGCTTAATTATTTTGGGAATTCCGGTTATTCGCCGGTAATCTCACCGCCCTCTGTCAGCCTGACCAACTGGCCAGGGACGATCCTGGCAAACACAACCAACTTGCTTGGAGCACAAGCGGCGGATGCCAATGGCACGATCACCAACGTGGGGTTCTTTGTTGGTGCGACCAATTATGAAGTATTGATAGGTACCGCCACCTCTTCGCCTTATACCGCAAATTGGGTGTCTGGACGGGAGGGGCCATGGTCCTTGGCTGTCATGGCCACCGACAGTTTTGGAAACAGCCAGTTTTCCTCAGCCGTTACCGTAATGGTTTATTTGAGTTCCAACACCAACGGCATCCCGGACTATCTGCTGGTCGAGCAGGGAAACAACCCCCTGAGTCCTTGGATTGCTCCCACAGGCGACACCAACAGCACGCCGCCAACCATTAACCTGACCGTCCCGGCCAACGCAACCCTTCTACCCTGACAGCGATTTAAAAACCTATGAGAACGACCCATTCGACTTCTTATCGGAGAGTTTGGCGCCCATTGCCGTGGCCGTTGCGATGGATGACTTGGCTCCTGATTGCCACTCAGGCCCTGCTGTCGTGCACGCCACAATTGCTGATGGCCACGGAGGCGGTGCCGGTAAAAATGGCCGTGGCAACTCCCGTTCAGCTTGTTCTTGCCTCCCCACCACCCGCTCCCAAAGTGACAGTCAATCGACAGCTACCCGAGGTGGATGCTTCTCCGGCCAAATTGCAATTTTCCGAAACGCCTACGGATGATGAGATTTTCCAAGCACACGTTTTCGCCGAGCCGTTGGCGCCAACTGCGCCAACAACGCCACAGGAAAACCAGGAGCTGGCCCAGGCGTTGACCGCCTTTCTACAAAGGTCTAATGGGGATGATTTCGGCGCCATCACGCAATTTCTTGAGTCGCACCACCAATCACCATGGCGGGCGGCTTTGTTGATGGACTTGGGCATCACTTGGCGGCATGAAGGACAATTTTCCGAGGCATTGTCGGCTTGGGAAGAAGCTTGGAATCTGGCCAAAGCCACCACAGAGCCCAAGGCCAAGGTGATAGCCGATCGCGCTTTGGCGGAAATGATGGAGGTTGATGCTCGTTTGGGCCGCTACAATCGGCTGGATGAACTGTTTGGTGAAATCCAAGGAAGAACTTTAAGCGGCGGAGTTTCCCAAAAGATTGAAGGCGCGCGCGAAGGGCTTTGGTTGATGAAAAACCGTCCCGAGGACGCATTCCGATGCGGTCCGATGGCCTTGAATCAAATTCGAAAATTTGAAAATCCGGCAACGCCCACTGACAGGCTCATCATGACTTCACGCTCGACATTGCAGGGAATGTCGCTGTTGAATATTTGGAGCTTGGCCAATGAATTAGGAATGAACTATCAAATGGCAAAACGCGAGCCGGGCAGCCGGATTATTCTGCCCGCCGTCGTCAACTGGAAGGTGGGGCATTATGCCGCCCTGCTTAATGAGGTCAATGGTCGTTATGTAGTCCAAGACCCCACTTTTGGCGATGAAATCTGGGTAACTCGGGAGGTTTTGGATAAGGAGGCCAGCGGTTATTTTCTGGTTCCGGCCGGAGTATTGCCTGCTGGCTGGCATTCGGTGAGCTCCGAGGAAGGGGCGCAGGTCTGGGGTAAAGGCAGCACTCTCAACGGTGACCCAGACGCTACGGGCCTCAATGGACCTTTTGCTGGTGGAAATCCGCCGTGGTGGGGATGGGGAGGACCACCACCTTGGTGGTGGCTAGCCAATCCTTCTGGGGCACCACCTGATCCGTCGAGCCAGCCGGGCTCGCCGGGCCCGCCGCCAAATCCATTTGCCCCGCCTGGTCCACCCTGTATGGCGCAATACTCAATGGAAGCCCTACTGGTTAGTTTGTTCATTTGGGACACACCGGTAGGATATACTCCACCGCGCGGCCCGGATGTGCACTTTCAGGTTGAATATAATCAGCGCGAGGCCTTTCAACCTTCTACGTTCACCTATTCGAATTTGGGTCAAAAATGGACCTTCAACTGGTTGTCGTATATTACCGATGACCCCAATAACCTGGGCGGCACTGTGACGTGCTGTATGGAGGGCGGCGGAACGGAAACTTACACCGGCTACAATGCCACCACTAAAAACTACGCCCTCCAGCCTACAACCCATGATATTCTGACTTTGGTATCGTCCACCAACTATATGCGCCAGATGCCGGACGGCACCAAACAAATCTACGGGCACCCGGACGGTTCCTCGGTTTATCCCCGCAACGTCTTCCTCACACAAATTGTGGATCCGGCAGGAAACACACTGGCCTTTACCTACGACAGTCACAACCGGCTGGTAGCGGCGGTGGATGCCTTGGGACAAGTGACCACCGTCACCTACGGCTCCACCAACATTAGCAATCCGCTCTTTTACCAAATCACACAGGTGACCGACCCCTTTGGCCGCGCTGCCACCTTTACCTACAATTCCTCCAATCAACTGAGTCAAATCACTGACATCATCGGCATTAATTCACAATTCACCTACGGATTAAGCGACGACGGCACGTTTGATTTCATCAATGCCATGACTACCCCCTACGGTACAACAACGTTTACCGAAGGCACAAATACCATGAATGGTTACAGCCTCTCGTTGCAGGCAACCGATCCGCAGGGACAAACCGAGCGAATGGAATATGACGATGTCCTCAACACCAGCTACTTTTCTGATTTGAACCAGCCTCCTCCCACCAACATCGTTACCGCCGATCCCTATCTCTATGCCCGGAATTCTTTCTTCTGGGACAAGAAAGCCATGCAACTTTATCCCGGCGACTATACCAAGGCGAAAGTTTACCACTGGCTCCACACCTCGAATATAAGCGTCTGCTCCGATACCGAGGGAAGTGTCAAAGGCGCGCTGGAAGGACGAATCTGGTACACCTATCCTGGCCAGACCGTTGACTATGAGCAGGGCACGAACAATTCGCCCGCCACCGTCGGGCGGGTGTTGGATGATGGCATCAGCCAGGTCTTCCAATACCAATACAATGCCTTTGGCAATGTAACCGAGTCGATTGATCCAGTGGGACGCACCTTGATTTATAACTACGCAACGAATCTGGTTGACGTTCTGTCCGTTCAACAACAGGTTGGCACCAATCTGGTCACTCTCGATGCCTACTCCTATACCACCAATCATTTGCGACTGACCTCCGTGGACGCCGCAGGCCAGACCAATTTTTACGGCTACAACACCAATGGCCAGTTGATTGCTACAACCAACACACTCGGCCAGGTGACGACCATGGCTTACGATACCAACGGCTATTTGACCAACGTAACTGGTGCGTTGGCGGGTTCCACCACGTCGTTTACCTACGACGGTTACGGCCGCGTGCGAACGGTCACTGATTCCAAAGGCTACACCCTCACCACCAGTTATGACGCCGATGACCGGGCCACCAATGTCTTTTTCCCGGATGGAACGTACAGCCAGACGGTTTATAACTATCTCGATCCAGTTTTGGAAAGAGACAGGAACGGACACTGGCTGGCGATGAGTTATGACCCGTTGCGGCATCTGACTGACACGTACGACAATCTCGGTCGCCACACCCATTACGATTATTGCAGTTGCGGCGCGTTGGATGACATCACCGACCCGAACGGCAACGTGACGACCTTTGTGCGCGATTTGGAAAATCGGGTCATCACCAAAATTTACCCGGACCAGACCCAAATCAATTATGCTTACGAAACCAATTCCAGCCGCTTGAAGTCCGTGACCGACGCCAAGGGACAAATTACCGTGAACCAATATTACATCGACGACAATCTTAAACAGGTTAGTTACACTAATACGACGGTGGCCACCCCGACCGTGAGCTACACCTATGATACCAATTTCAACCGCCTTGTCAGCATGGTGGATGGCACCGGAACGAACACGTATAGCTACTACGCCATCACCAACGGCCAGTTTGGCGCTGGCATGTTGGCTGCTGTTTCTGGACCGTTGACTAATAGTACCATCACTTACAATTATGATGCACTGGGGCGGATTACGAACCGGGTAATCAACAGCGTGGCGCAACAACTTACCTACGACGCTTTAGGCCGGGTGACGATGGTGACAAATGTCCTGGGTGGTTTTACCAACACCTACATCGGTACCACGATGGAAATAAGCACCAATTTCTATCCCAATGGCCAGCAGACGGTGTTCAGCTATTTGAGCACGACCAACGACGAACGGTTGCAGGAAATCTGGAACCAGAACGCCAGCGGCGGCACAATTTCCAAATTCGATTACGCCTACGATCCGCTGGGGCAAATCACCAATTGGACGGAGCAGACCGACACCAACTCGCCAAACGTTTACAGCTACGGTTATGATGCTGGCAATCAGTTGTTGAGCGCTACGTTGAGCAGTACGGTGACAGGCGCGACGGTGTTGAACCAATATGCGTACGGTTATGATTTGGCCGGAAACCGGACGAGCGAACAGATCGGCACGACGACCAACTTGCCTGCGGCCGTCAGCCAGTCATTCTACAACAACGACAATCAAGTGACCAACCGCGGCAGCGGCAGTGGGCCACTAATGTTTGCCGGCAGCTTGAGCCGACAGGGCACGGTGACTGTGGCCGGCACTACAGCGACGATGAATCATTTCACGACAAACTTTGTAGGCTATGCGGGCGTTACCAATGGAACGAACGTCGTGCCGGTGATTGCGACCGACTACGGCAATCACAGCCGGACGAACAACTATCAGTTGGTGGTGACCAACGATGGGGTGGCCGAGACGATCAGTTACGATCTCAACGGCAATGAGACGTCGGTGGTGACGGCAACGAGTACCAACACCTACCAGTGGGATGCGGCCAATCGGTTGGTGCAAATTACTCAACTCTCAACCAACAGCCCTCAATTGATAAGCCAGTTTGCCTATGACGGTTTGGGCAGAAGGGTCCAAATTATTGAAGAGACCAACGGTGTGGTCTACATTACGAACAAGTTTGTGTGGGATGGACAGGCACTGGCCGAACAGCGAGACCTAACTGGCGGGACGGTAACGAAACGGTTCTTTGGGCAGGGTGAGCAAATTTCCGGGACGAATTACTATTTCACGAAAGACCATCTTTGTTCGGTCAGAGAAATGGTGGATAATGCTGGGACGATTCACGCGCGGTATGATTACGACCCGTATGGTCGGAGAACCAAAATCTCCGGAGACCTCGATGCGGACTTTGCTTTCACAGGATTCTATTATCACTCTGTCAGTGGGCTTTATCTGGCACTTTACCGAGAATATAATGCCGATTTAGGGAGATGGTTGTCCAGGGATCCGAGCGGAGAAACCAGCGGACTCAATCTTTATGCCTATTGTGGTAATAATCCGATTAATGGGATCGATCCGTTGGGATTGATTAAGTGGGGACTACTAACCACAAGTGTTATTGGTCTTGTAGCGAGTGCCGCAGTTGTAGTCGCCGGAACTGTATTAGCAGAAACAGGTGTTGGAGCAGTAGCTGCCGTATATGCTGCCTATGGTGTCGGAGCGAATGCTGGTAATATATATAACGCCTTAAAAGATAATGCAGCAGGCCCAATAGGACCAGTGCAGGCAACTGCAAATATTGTTGCCCCCAATAACACGACTGCAAACTATGTTGGCCAATCCGTCGATTTTGTTGCCAATACACTTCTGGGTAATACCCTCGGTTCTGATGCGGAAATAGCAGATACCGCTGGCCTTGTAACTGCTGCCCAATACGATAACGCCAGTGAGGGCCTTTGGAATACGTTCTCCTCAATTTATCAGGCGACGGGGCAAGCGGATTTCTACCTCGGGTTGAATGATTTGTTTGGCGACCCGACGGGCACAATGACTGACGGATTGGGTGGATTGCCTGACAACCCCTGTCTATGGTAAACACAGAATGCTAAATTGAAAGCTAGCAACTATTCGAAGCTTTAATAATAAATTGTCCAATGATTATATCAAACCGAGCTTTTTGTTTAATTTTCGCGGCAATTTTAAGTTATGTTTTGCTGTTGTTATATTTCCCAGCGGTTGCTGCGTTCGTTTGTTTTTCCGGTGTTGGCGTTGCTATATTAGTAACAGTTTATAACTGTATAAGGAAAGGTAAGATTGGAGTTAATCTCAGATACAAACTCGTTGTTTATGAACGCCGAGATAATCCAATTGCTTTTTGGTTCTATACATTCCTCGGTGTTTGTTTTGGAAGCCTGAGTTGCGTTGCCGCTGTGTTATTTTTGCTCCACAAATTTCAGGGCCAGGGTTAAATTGATCGCCATTATACGAGTTTAAAACGCACTGTAAATTTGCAACTTATGGACCCAACATTCGTTAAAGCTGATTACGTCGCACGTTGTATTGATAACGTGGTCTACATCGGGCTAGGTGTCGCCGTGTTGGTTATTGCTCCGCACCAGATACGTCAGAAACTTAAATCGGGCAAAATCACAGAGGAAAAGGCAAGGATCATGTCAAAAGTTGTCTGGCCGTTAGGTCTGCTATTGATCGGCTACGGCATTTTCAGAATTGTTGCCGGTTAAGTGAAGAGGCGGACATCAGCAAACCGTTGGCCGACTTTTCTGCCGGCGGTACCGTCTTGGAGCTACGCTTTCAATCCCCGCGATCGGCTGTGGCGTATAATCAGGAGGGTAACAAACAAAACCGCCACGATCGCGATGACAATTGGCTTGCGCTGGGCTGCCCAGAAGTGGAAGGCCTGCAACGGCGATTTGTGATTTTGTAGATCATCCAACTGTTGTTCGCATTTTCCGATAATGCGATAAAGTCGGTTGATTTCCAGCATCTCGTCCTCAGTCAATCTCTTTTTAGGCACCGTCCGGTCCGTGTAGAAGTATTTGGTCATGGGATTGAATTCGAGGTCATGACTGATAAAAACCACACCCGGGTTCAAGTCCGACGTGACATACTCATACTGGTCATAGATGAACATCTGGGTGGTGCGGACATCTACCGTGTTATAATCAGGCTCTTCGGCTCCGGGGTCGAACCAGCCGGGGGTACATCGACAACCGAAGTGGCAACACGCTTGAATGGCAGGCCGCGCAAGCGATATGGCTATGAAGCCCCACGCCGGTTATTTGCCGAGAGGACGGGTCTTTCTCCATTTTTTGTGCGATAACCGATGACCTTAGTGTGTCATAGCTTTCCTAAGTGATTACTGGACAATTGCTTATAAACGTAGTAGCATCGGGCTAAACTGGTCTTTTATAAAGATCACCGAGTCCTGACGGTATCAGGCGGCAATTCTCTTGGAGGGGTCATGAATAAGTTATCGACTACTGTAGTGATATTCTCATCGCTGTTCATTGGAGATGTATTTAGTCAAAACTATCAAGTGTTTGATCTTGGTTCTATTGGAGATTCACCAAGTATAGCTTATGGAATCAGCGATAATGGCCAAGTCACCGGTGAGCTTGCAAATGTCGGCGGTGGCACATATGCCTTTTTGTATGGAAATGGCTCAATACAGAATATAGGCGGCAATAATCCCGCTGTTGGATACGGGGTGAATAGTAGTGGTGAAGTTGTTGGTGTGCAAAATGGTTATAGTGGATATTCACATGCATTCATCTATGTTAATGGCGTCATACAAGATGCGGGCACGCTTGGCGGAAACAGTAGCGAGTTTCTAGCAATCAATGACAATGGTGTTGCGGTTGGATACTCTGACACTGGCATTGGAAGTAGTCCGCCACACGCGGTCATTTATTCTGATGGAATTATGCATGATATCGGGAACCTTGGGTATGATTACAATTACTCGAGTTATGCCACAGCAATAAACAATAATGGCCAAGTGGTTGGTTACGCAGCAACGCCTGACCATGGTTATGTCCACGCATTCTTGTATTCAAGCGGCTCGATGTATGACATAGGCACCTTTCCAGGTGGTGAACAGACCTTCGCATACGGAATCAATAACAACGGTCAAATTGTAGGTGCTGGTGATATAGCGGGATCACATAATGGACACGCCTTTCTCTATGCAAATGGACAAATGTCTGATTTGGGCACACTCGGAGGAGATTATAGTCAAGCTAACGGGATTAACGACAATGGCCAAATAGTCGGTGTAAGCCAGGTGTCGGATATTACGGGTGTAGCAGACGCCTTCCTATATTCGAATGGTTCAATGGTCGACTTAAACAGCCTAATCGGCCCCAACTCTGGTTGGACTCTTGAAAGCGCGACTGCTATCAACGATTCAGGACAGATAGTCGGATATGGAATCAATGCGGAAGGGCAAGATCATGCGTTTCTACTTGAAATGATACCTGAACCGTCAATGCTGTTACCTCTGGGGCTAGCCACTTTAGTTGTCTGGCGACGGCGTTAGCCCGATCTTCGGTATGTCACAACGGCCAAGCGAAAGCTTAGCCGTTTTTATTTCGCTTAAAAATAGAGTTCCCTGTAAAAGGGGTATTTCGGTCAGGGCCGCAACAAACGTTGGCGCGCCTGAAACTAAAGAAAGACAGAAGAAACCCAACATCAGATGATGCAATTCAAGAGTCAATATTCATTATTGATTTGAATTTTGTGCTCGCTGGTTTTTTTGCGCTGCGATCTTCCTCGGCATGTTCCGGCATTCGTGCATCGGAATTCAAAACCAATTAAGTAGCGGCACTATTGACACTTGTTATAAAACGTGGTGCGGTGTGATTTTCATTTTTTGAAGGTTTTTTGATCCGGTTTTTGACTTTTCCCCACGTTTCCTTTTCTTTTCAAAGAGACCTTCCTAACTGCATATTCTTACCCGGCGTTTCGCGGCAATGGCTCAACCATTCCAGTTACTTGCGCCCAAAAGCGAATCGATCGAACCATGTTTTTGCCGACGCCCAAGCTGACCATTGCGCTCTCGTCGTTTGAAAAAAGCTTGGGATTTCCCTGTAATCCGCGCATGGTTTTTGGCAGCCATGTGTAGCGGCACGGAAACGACTCGTGACCCGAAATTCGATAAGATTTCTCCACCGTCGCACGTTTGATCCGATTGTTCGAAAAAGATATTCTCGTTGGTCGGAGCTGTCGAGATTTGATTCGTTTAAGCTTCATCGTTGTAAAGTGTTATTCGCAATTCTGCAAAGATCGATTGGACAAATACTGTCTAAGGCTCTTTATCGCCAAAATCTTACGCAGCGTTTCTTACTGGTTGTTTCGGCACCCCTTATGTCGCTGCCAGCAAAACTGCCATAGATGCATTGGAGTTAATAATTCCCGCCGGAATAAAGAAACGTGCTGGCCGATTTGTAGAACAGTTGAACCATTCTCAACATTCAAATTTTTGGCGCCGCAAAACCTGTTGGAAACAGGTGCTTTTAATCCTTCAGAAGCCGTAAAGTCGGGACGTGTATTCTTACTTTTATTCTTACTTTCGAGATCGTACAAGCCAATTAAGTTAAGAACCACCTGATTTCATTGGGTATTATTTAAATTGGAGCGGGTGAAGGGAATCGAACCCTCATCTCAGGCTTGGGAAGCCCGCATTCTACCACTGAACCACACCCGCCTGCGCTGCACTTCCGTCTTCTCCCGCATTGCGGGATTCGACGCGACCAGCCCGCACGGCACGCCCGCTGTGTCAAGTTCATGCGGCGCGCCTTGCGTGTTTGCTTTTACCAGACCGGCTGCCGGGTGGCAACAGCTTTGCGAGGCATCACGACGCAGCGCGGAGGCGCTGGATGGCTTCGCGCAACCGGCGCTCGATGGCCGTCTGCCGCTCCGGTGAAGTGATTTTGCCGCCATTCAACTCGCATACGTAAAAGCTGTCAATGGCCGCGCCGCGCTCGGTCACGATGCGCGCGTTCACAATGTCCACCGCCAGCTTGGAAAGGGTCTGGGAAATCATGTACAGCAGGCCCAGATGATCCTCGGTTTCAACTTCGATGAGCGTGCGCGTCTCCGACACCTCGTTGTCGATGCGGATCTGGGTCGGGATGTGCTCGCCGGTGTAGGGTTGATAGACCGGCTGTTGAGTGATTTGGCGCTTGATGAGCGCGGGCAGATCAACGTCTTCATCGGTCAGGACCTTTTCCAGCAGCTCGGCGAACTCGTCGTGCTGCTGCCGGGTGGCGAGGTGGCCGGTGCGTCCGTCGTTCACGTAGAACGTGTCGAGCACGATGCTGTCGGTGCGGGTGAAAATCTGCGCCCCCAGGATGTTCAGCCCGGCGGCACTGAGCGAGCCGGCGATTTTGCTGAACAACCCGGCGCGGTCCCACGTACAGATTTTCACGGCGTTGTAGCCGCGGTCGGCTTCGTCCCGCCAGGCAATGATGGGCGAGAGCACACGGTCATCCTCGAGCACCAGCCGGCGCATGAAACGGTGCACCAGTTCCAGGTCGTCGATGATTTCCCGGGCGGTGCGGACCTGAAAATAGCGCGGTGGCAGCGTGGCAAAGTGCGTGTTGATTTCCTCGGCGCTCAACGATCTACCGGCCGTTTGGCGGACCTCCTGCAGCATGGCTTCCCGCTGTTCCGCCTCGGCGCGGATGAATTCCGTGCCGCCCGTGAGCAAAATCATCGCCCGGCTGTGCAACTGCCACAACAGCGCGTCCTTGAAACCGTTCCAGAGTTTTTCGCTCGTGCCGAGCGAGTCGGCAAACGTCAACAGTGTGAGCAGATCGAGCGCCTCGGGGGTTTCAATTTCCCGCGCGAAGGTGCGGATGATCGAGGTGTCATCCAGATCGCGCCTCTGTGAGACGCTGGCCATGAGCAGGTGGTTTTCGATGATGACCTCCAGGGTGTGGGCCACCGTGCTGTCGAGGCGCAGCCGTTTGGCGACGCGCATGGCCATTTCGGCGCTGACCTGGGGGTGGTTGCCTCGCTTGTGGCGTCCCGCCTTGCCCACGTCATGCAGCAACAATCCCAGATAAAGGATGCCGGGACGTTCGAGGTTCTGGAAGAGCGGTGCGTAATTTTTATAAGGCAGGGTTTTGGATTCCCAGACCCGGTCGAGCTGCTCGAGGCAGACCAGCGTGTGTTCGTCGGCGGCGTATTGATGGTAAAATTCGTGCTGGACGAGACAGGTGAGCCTGCCGAACTCGGGAATGTATTTGCCGAGGAAGTTCACCTCGTGCATGGCGCGCAGAACGGGCGCGACACTGCCGCGCTGTGCGAGGATGGTCAAAAACGTCTCCCGCACGTGCTCGTCGTTCAGGAAACTCCGGTCCACCAGTGAAATTTCGTTGCGGATGAGCTGCTCGAGGTCGGGATGCAGCCGCAACCGCCGCTGTTGGGCGTAGAGAAAAACGCGCATCAGACGCTGGGGCTGTTCCCGGAAAACCCGCCGGGAGGCGGCGTGAATCTCGTCGTCCACAAACAAAAAGCCGTCCACCGGTTCCGGCGCCCGGCGTTTGGGCAGCCACGCGCGCAGCGAAAGCCTTCCCCGGGTCGGGGACAGCAACGCCATGCGCTGTTCCAGGGTGCGCGCGATGAGAAAAACGTTGCGCATGTGCGTGTAGAGGTCGCGCATGAACTTTTCGATTCGTTTGCTCGGCGAACGGTCGCCATAACCGAGGCCAAGCGCCACGGCCGGTTGCAGGTTCTTGCCCAGTGCGTCCACGGCGCGGTTGGTTTGATAGTGCAATTCAGTCCGCGCTCGCAGCAAAAAGTCGTAGGCGGCTTCGAGCTGCTTGCGCTCGGATTTGCTGACGAATTCGCGTTTCTCCAATTCACCCAGCGTCCGCGTGCGATATTTGAAAAACGCCATCCACAGCAGATTCTGAAAATCGCGCAATCCCCCGCAGCCGTTCTTGATGTTTGGCTCCTGCATGCAGGCGGAATTGCCGAATTTGGCGTGGCGCGCCTCCTGGTCGGCGACGCGCTCGGCAATGTATTTTTCTTCAAAGCCGTCCACGCATTTATCGACGATCACCCGTTGGAATTTTTTGAACAACACCTCGTTGCCGGCAATCAGACGGGATTCGATGAGTGAGGTTTTGGACTGCATGTCGGTATTGGCCACCTTCACACAATCATCGATGCTGCGGACCGCATAGCCGACCTTCAGACCGATGTCCCAGAGCGGGTAGAGCACGCCGTCAATCAGCTTGGACAGGTAGGGGAGCGGTTTGCCCGCGGCGACCTGTCCGTCGTGCAGAAACATGAAGTCAATGTCGCTGTACGGATTCAATTCCGCGCGGCCGTAGCCGCCGATGGCCACCAGCGACAGCGGTGGAAATTCCTTTTGCGCCTGGGGCGAAAGGCTGCCGCGCGCGGACTCCCAAAGATGCCGCAACAATGCGTCGAGCATCGCCGCGCGTGCCCGGCAGATTTCCCGTCCGTCGGCGCCGCCGCGGTGCCACAATTTGAGCCGGTGTGTTTCCACCTTGAGAAAGCCCTTGCAACGCGAAAGCCGTTCCGCGGCGTCGGCATTGGCCGAAAAGGGCAGGCGTGCCTCCGCATCGCCTTCGATTTTTCTGATTAAATCCTGCACGGGCGCACAAATTGCGAACAAAACGGTCCGAAAGCAAGTTTAGCAAGCGAAAGCAGCGTCCTAATTTGTTGTAGCGTCGAGCCCGCGGCTCGAAATCGGCGCATAGCGCCGACCGACAACAGATGAATTGAGGAGATGCCGCCAGTGAAAACCCTGTCGCAAGCCATCGGTCTGTTCTAAAGTTCGCCGATGCCGGCCCATCCCGATCCCGATGCCCTCCTGATGCTGCGCGTCAAGCGCGGCGACCGGGCGGCGTTTGTGGAGCTGGTGGAAAAATACAAGCAACCGGTGATGAACCTCGTTTATCGCACCCTGCACGATGCCACCGAAGCCGAGGATCTGGCGCAAATCGTCTTTTTGCAGGTTTACAAATCCGCCAAACGCTACGAATCACGCGCCAGATTTTCCACCTGGCTGTTCACCATCGCGCGCAACCTGTGTCTGAACGAAATCCGCCGGCGTTCGCGCCATCCCGCCGATTCGCTCGAGGAAGCGCATGCCGAGCATGAGGACCAGCCACGCCAGCAGTTCGAGGACCAGAGCAACGTCCTGCCGCCGGAGCAACTGCTGCACGGCGAACTGGCGCAAAAAATTGAGGAAGCCCTGGCGGGTCTACCGGAAAACCAGCGTACCGCCATCCTGCTCTGCCGGCAGGAGGAGTTGAGTTACGAGGAAATCGCCGAAATCCTGGGCTGCTCGCTTTCCGCCACCAAATCGCTCATCCATCGTGGGCGCGAAACGCTCAAGGAGAAATTGAAACCGTATCTGAAAACCGGCGACTGGAGCGGATGAATTTCCCGGCATTGATTTTGCGGTTTTTTCCTGCCTGATAAAAATTCCGACAACTTTTCAGGTTTTGAAATTTTTGTTTTTATCCGTGTTCATCCGTGTCCATCTGTGGTTAAAATTTCCCGGTGAAGGCCGTCATTCTCGCCGCCGGCAAAGGAACCCGCATGCGGGAACTCACCAATGAGTTGCCCAAGCCCATGCTCCGTGTGCAGGGCAAACCCATCCTTGAACACATTGTGACCGGCATTCTGGCGGCGGGGGTGCGCGATATTTTCATGGTCACCGGCTGGCGCGCCGACGTCATCGAAAAGCATTTTGGCGACGGGAATAAATGGGGCGCGCGCGTTGCGTATGGGCGGCAGGTCGTCCAGGACGGCACCGGCAAGGCGCCGGAACCGGCAAAGGAGTTTGTTGGCGATTCGCCGTTTCTGCTGACGTACGGCGATATTCTGGTTCCACCGGAAACGTATTCGCAGATGGTTAAACGCTTCAATGAAGGCGATTTTGCCGGGGTCATCACCGTCACGCGCGGCGAAGATGTGACGAAGGGCGGCTTGAATTTCTTCGACGAACAATTTTGCCTGAACCGGCTGGTGGAAAAACCATCACCGGAACAGGTGGCACAACTGCGTCGCGACGGCTGGCTCAAATCCGGCGCCCCGGCGTGGTACAATGCGGGCATTTACATTTTCCGGCCGGCATTGTTCGATTTCACGGCGCGCCTCCAAAAATCGCCGCGGGGCGAATACGAGCTGACCGACGCCATCAGGGCGATGGTTGTCGCCGGACAAAAACTGGCCGGCCTGGAAATTCAGGGCCGCTGGGTGGACGTGCGCGACCCCGAAACGCTGGCGAGGCTGGAAAACGAATCGAAATAATTTTGGGGAGGGACGGCGTGCCGCCGTCCCCAATTTGGGTCGCCGACCCGGCGACCCTCCCGTCAAGAAACAAACTTGGGCTCAAACACCGGGCCGAGGCCATGCTTGCGCAACAATTCGGCAAATTTGGCGATGGCGCGTTTTTCGTCGGTGGCCAGGTGGTAATGAATGTGCCAGTCGAAGTAATCCTTGCGGAAATCATGGTCGTATTCGGTCCGGTTGCGGATGATCCAATCCAGCGTGTCCACGCCGAAATTCCGTGCGTCACGCAGCTCCTGGCGTAACTCCGAGTTTTCAATGCCGCGCCGCAACGCCCAGACCGCAAACACGAACGGCAGATTCGTCAGCTCAAACCACGCCGAGCCGAGGTCAAGGATTTCGTGTTCGTGCGGCGCGCGCTGAAAATCGATTGCCGGGTCGCCGATGAGCAGCACCGCGTCGTGCTCCATCGCATTCCGGGGATTGTCGAGCGGCTTGAATTCGGGTTTCAATCCACGTTCTGCCAGCAGGACCTTCAAGAGGTTCAAGCCCGACAGTGACGCAGCATGGCAATAAATCTCCTTTAATTGATCCAGGGGGCGGCGATGCGCCAGGAGCACGCTGTAAACCTCGCCGAGGGACGCCACCGCGATGCCATCCAGAATATCATAGCGGTCGGTAAACAGGACCTCTGCGGTACTGACGAGCGCGGCGTCGAGTTCGTCGCGGCGGAGCAGTTCGGCGAGCCGGGCGGGCGTGGTGAAAATGACCTTGTCTTCGATGCCGCGCGTGAGCGGCACGGCATTGAGATATTGCACCGAGCCGATGCGGAATGGGGGAATCTCAGCGGCGGACATTTCAGGGGTTTTAACGGTTCAATCGTTTCAGGGGACTTACCGGCTCTTGGTATAGGTGACGAATTCGGCATCCTCGTCGGAGGTCGGCATGTTCAACGTGAACGTCGGGCTTTGGCCCAGAATGACCGTGATGTCCTTCCGGCTGAAATTCTCCAGGTAATAATCCATGACGTAGCTCCCGGGTTGAACCCCGCGCTGGATGTCAATTTTCTTGTAGCCTTCACGCCACGTGGGATCGGCGGTGTCGAGCATGAACCCGACAAAATCCCGGCCCGGTCGGGAATGGTCCCGCACGATGCCGATGCGATGCGGAACCGTTCCGGACCCGTCCCAGATGCCTTCAATCGGGTCGAGGGTTTGCCGGTGCGTGTCGAGATAATGGGCGAACCCCGACTCCGAAACGGCAAAGGATTCCCAGGCATCCGTGTAGCGCAGCAGGTCGGCCACCATGCGGTAACTGGCACTTGAATAACCCGGATCTTCGACCGATCTCACCTGCACGGCATCCGCGCCTTTTTCCCAGGCCGTTTTAATTATTTTTGACGTTTCCTCCTCGGCCGACCCGCCGCGCATCGTGAAATGGCCGCCGCCAATGAAGACGGTTCCAATCACGGCGCAGGACCGGGGAACGTTCATGTTCTCGGTATAAACGGGGATGGGATAACCCGCCGGCCTGGCCGGTCCGGCGGGCAGGTTGGGTTGATACGTTAACGTGGTCGAACAGCCGGTCAGCAGCAACGCTGAAAAGATAAATAGCGCCAGAGAACAAATTGACGCGGCGTTCAGGCAAAGCATCAAGCTGGCGCGGTTTTTTTGGATTTCGCCGGAAGACATTTTAGTCGGCGAACTTTTCTGCCAGCCACAAACGAAGTAAATCAACGACTGCTTTCTTTGCTCCTTCGATGCCCAATCCGTGCGTCGTCAGGCCAAGGCTCGGCACGTGGGCATAGAAATAACCCGCCGGAAAATCCTTGTCCGTGACTTTTTCAAACAGGATGCCGAAGTTCATAACCAGACTAAACTAACCGAAATTTCCGCCACCGCCAAATGGTTTTAGCGCCGGAGGTGCGGCATAGGTATAAAATCGTCGCCTGCCAAAAGTATAAAGATTAGGTGGATAAACTTCTGCATCGTCGCTCAACAGCAAGCATACCGCGCTTATTTCTTGCCCTTGATCTGTCCGCAATTTTTTATCTCGTCCTAATTCATTTCTTGTTTCTACTATTTTTTCAGCCGTCTTGTCGAAAATCATCGTTACTTTTAATTCGCCATACATTCCGAATGCAATATCCGCGTAATTAAAGTGGAAATTTGGGTAAAATGGGCGAACACCATTGTCTATTATATTATCATAGAGAACCACAACGCATGGTGTTTCCAAGCTGGACAAATTCTTAGTTTGGCCTAACGCACCATCAATCAATCCGCGTATTCTTTTCCCAATGTTCTTTTCCTGGGTCGGAATATCCAAGCATTGTTTCGATCTTTGAATGATTTCACGCTCTTTATCATTCGGACACGCTTCTTTGACTTCCGCAAAAACGTTTCCAAGTGGAGTGGAGATAACAAAATCAGCAGTTCTTTTGTTTTCCTCCGTTTGAATTTTCTCAACAGAATAAAGCCGTTGCTCGCAATATTCTTGGAAAAGCAACTCTGACTTCGTTGGTGGATTCATTGTTCACGCCGTTGCCAGATTGTCTTCCAGCATTTTCGAGCGCGCGGAATTTTCCGCCGCTTCCGCCACCGCCGGATTTTCCAGGACCTTGATGGGCTCGTAAAAGGTGTTGCGCTGGACCGGCGTGCGGCCAGCCTCCCGGATGGCCTTGAGCATATCCGCCTCGGTCTGCAGTTGTGGCGAGGTCGCACCGGCCATGTGAAAGATGTGTTCTTCGATGATGGTGCCGTGCAAATCGTCCGCGCCGTAGCTCAGCGCCACCTGCGCCAGCTTGAGGCCCAGGCCAACCCAATACGCGGTGATGTGGTCGAAGTTGTCGAGATAGACGCGGCTGACGGCGATGGTGCGTAGTGAATCGAAGCCGGTCGGCGGTTTCTCGACCGGGATGTCGTTGTCCTCGGGCTGATACGCCAGCGGCACGAAGCCGGTGAAGCCGTGCGTTTCGTCCTGTAAGGCGCGCAATTGCCGGAGATGATCCACGCGGTCGGCGAGGCTTTCGACGTGGCCGTAGAGCATCGTACAGGTGCTGCGTCCGCCCATGCGGTGCCAGGTGCGATGTACATCCAGGTATTCCTCGGCGGATTCCTTGCCTTTGGCAATCGCGGAGCGAACTTCCTTGCGGAAGATTTCCGCGCCGCCACCGGTGAGCGAATCCAGTCCGGCGGCTTTCAATTCAGTCAAAGTCTCTGGGACGGATTTTTTGGCGAGCCAGGCTAGGTGCAGGATTTCAATCGCTGTAAAGCATTTGAGGTGCAGCCTGGGACAGCTGCCGTCCCGGCGGCGGGTTTCTGGATTCGCATTATCGGAATTCGCCGGCAAGATGCCGGCGCTCCCGGCATTCAGCGCTTTGAGCGCCTTCAGCATGTCGGTGTAATAGCTGAAGGGCAGGGACGGATGCAGTCCGCCGACGATGTGCAGTTCCGTGATGCCCAGCCGCAACGCTTCGCGCGCTTTCTGGACGATTTCCTCGACGGAAAACTGGAAGCCATCGGCGTCGCGTTTCTTGCGGGCGAACGAACAGAACTGGCATGACAGGATGCAGTAGTTCGAGTAGTTGACGTAGCGGTTGATGATATAGCTGGCGCGGTTGCCATTTTTTTTCTGGCGCGCCAGGTCCGCGATGGCGCCGACGGCATTCAGGTCCCTGGACTCGAACAACCGGAGTGCGTCGGCTTCGGAAATGCGTTCGCCGGCGGCGACCTTGTCGTAAAGGTCGCGCAACCCACTGCGTTGAACGAAAAAATTCATTTTTTACGTGGCCGCCGGTGTGAATCGGCGGGCCCATCCGCGCTTTGAAAAGCGCGGCTACAGGGTTAGCAGCTTTCGGACAACAAGGCAAACTCACCGTACGGCAGACGTCACGCCTGTTCTGCGCTGGTAATGCGCCCAAAATCGTTCATAGTCAGGCGAAGTCAGGCGAAAGACCTTCACGGGCAGCGGGATGAATTTATGGAAGAACAGATTTTAAGATTGCTGGGCCGGCGGGATTATGCGCCGGCCAACGTGCCGGAATTGCTCCGGCATCTCCGGCTGGCGCCTCAGCGACAGCAGGAATTGCAGGCGGTGCTGCGCCGGCTGGAACAGTCCGGCCGGATCACCCGCACGAAGGGGAATCGTTACATCCTGTCGCGCGAGGCGGACCTCGTTCCGGGCCGGATTCGCGTCAATCGCCAGGGGAAGGGCTTTTTGCAACCGGACGACCCGGCCTTGAAGGAGATCATGATTCCGCAGGAGGCCACCGGCACGGCGCTCCATGAAGATCGTGTGCTGGTGCGGCGCGATGTCCGGGCGAAGCGGTTGAGCCCCGACCGGCTCGCACAGGAAACCGGCGTGGTGATTCGCATCCTGGAACGGAAGCGGACACAGATCGTCGGCACCTTGCAGCGGGGCCGCGAGTTTCTCTATGTGATTCCCGACGACCCACGCATGCCGCACGATATTTATGTACCACCGCCGCGCGATGTTGGCCGCCCGGCCAACGTTGGCGACAAGGTCGTGGTGGAGTTGCACGAATGGGAATCGCGGCACACCAACCCGGAAGGCGAAATCACCGAGGTGCTCGGCGCGCCGGATGAGGAAGGGGTGGACATGCTGTCGGTGCTGCGCCAATACAACCTGCCGTTGCATTTTCCGAAGGAGGTGCTGCACGAAGCGCGGGCCATCGGGACGGCGGTTTCGCCACACGAACTGGCCGGGCGCGAAGACTGCCGGCGGCATGAGGTCGTCACCATTGATCCGGACGACGCGAAGGATTTCGACGACGCGATTTGCCTGCAGCGGGTTGCGCCGGGGCAATGGAAGTTGTGGGTGCACATTGCGGACGTGTCGCATTATGTGAAACCGGGCACGGCCCTGGACAACGAGGCGCGCCGGCGGGGCAATTCCACCTATCTGGTGGACCGGGTGATTCCGATGCTGCCTGAGGCGTTGAGCAACGAGCTGTGCTCGTTGAAGCCGGACGTGGATCGGCTGACCAAATGCGTGGAGTTTCTGGTGTCGGATGAGGGCCGGGTGCTGAAAACAGAATTTTATCCGGCGGTGATTCATTCGCAGCGCCGGTTTACCTATCGGGAGGTGCTGGCGGTTTTGCAACGAAAGCCTGAGGACCGGATTGGACAGATGTTGCACGACGCGAACACGCTGGCGCAGCGGATCCGCCGGTTGCGGTTCAAGGCCGGTTCGCTGGACCTGGATTTTCCTGAAATGAAAATCCGGCTGGATGATCATGGCCGCGTGTCACGCATCGAAAAGGTGGAGAATGATGTTTCCCACCAGCTGATCGAAGAATTCATGTTATTGGCCAACGAGGCCGTGGCGGGCCGGCTGATGGCCCGGAATGTGCCGGCGATTTACCGGGTACACGAAGAACCGGACGAACGGCGATTACAGGAATATCGCGAGGAAGTGCTCAGCCATCACGTGCCCTGCGCGAATTTGGCCAAGCGGACGGAAGTCCAGAAGCTGCTGCAAAAGCTCGACACGATTCCCATCGGTGCCGCCCTCAAAATCGGGTTTCTCCGGTCCCTGATGCGAGCCCGTTACGCCATCGAACCGCTCGGTCATTATGGGCTGGCCAAGGCCAAATACACCCATTTCACGTCGCCCATCCGGCGGTATGCCGACCTGGTGGTGCATCGCGCGCTGTTCCAGAAAGGGCATGGACCGACGCATTCGCTCAAGGAAACCGCCGAACATATCTCCGATACCGAACGCAATTCCGCCGACGCCGAACGGGACAGCAAGGACGTGAAGTTGTATGCCTTCCTGAAGGCGCAGCTCAAGTCGCCGAAACCGACGCCGTATCCGGCACTCGTGATCGATGTGCGCAATTTTGGTTTCTTTGTGGACGTGCCGGGGCTGGCGATGAGCGGGCTGGTGCATCTTTCCCTGCTGGAGGACGATTTTTATATGTTCGATTCCGAGCGGGGCCAGTTGGTCGGCCGGCGCACCCGCCGGATCATCCGGTTGGGGGACAAGGTGCGGGTGCAGGTGGCCAGGGTGGACAGTTTCAAGAAACAGGTGGATTTTCGACTGGCCCGGGATGAGGGAACTGAATCAGGTCGTCCCGTGAAAGGGCGTGAACCGGATTTTAAACCCCAACGGAAGCCGGCGGCCCGCCCGCGCCGGAATTGGCGGTAGAATGACGTTGTCGTAAAAGTCGAGAAACTCGCTGCGTTGGCGGAAGAACTCTCAACATTCAACTTTCAACGCCCGACCTCCAATGGTTTGGCGCAGTTGGGTTTCATTGAATGTTCGATGTTGAATGTTGAGCGTTGAATGTTCTCTAATTTCAACGTAGCCGGAATCCACCCTGAAACACCACCTCCGCCACGGTCACAATCAAAAAGACGGCGCTGACGAGGGCGTTGAGCCGGAAGAAGGCGAGGTTGATCCAGTTCAGGCTGCGGCGGCGGGCAATCCAATGTTCCAATACGAGGCAACCGACAATGATGAACCAGCCGGCGAGATACGCGATCCGGAACCGGCAGAGCAGTCCGAAGGCGAACAGCAATCCGCACATGAACATGTGCGCCAGAAATGCCGCCTGCAGCGCGTTTTTCGGCCCCCACGCCACGACCAGCGAATGCAAGCCGTGTGATCGGTCGAACTCGTAATCCTGCAGCGCGTAAATGATGTCGAAGCCGACCAGCCAGAGGACGACGGCGAACGCGAGTGTGAGCATTTGGAGGATTTCCAGTGTTGAAAGGTTGCCGCCCTTTACCGCCAGCCACGCGCCGACCGGCGCCAGGGCGAGTGAAAGTCCCAGGAAGACGTGCGTGTAATCCGTGAACCGTTTGGTGAGCGAATAAAAACAAATTACCAGCAATGCCATGGGCGAGAGATAAAAACAAAGCGGGTTCAGACAATAACTGGCAACGACCAGGCCCGCTCCGCTTGACAGGCAAAGTGCCCATGCAAGCGCCAGGGAAATCTGGCCGGTGGGCAGATGGCGTTGGGCTGTGCGCGGGTTCAATGCGTCGAATTTGCGATCCGCAATGCGGTTGAAGGCCATGGCACAGGTCCGGGCGCAAACCATGGCCGCGAGAATCAACCCGAAAATTCTCCAGCCCGGCCAGCCACGATTGTCGCGCGCGGCCACGACCATCGCCGCCAGCGCGAACGGCAGCGCAAAAACCGTGTGCGAGAAACGGACGAACGAAGCCCATTTGTTAATAAGGGAAAACATTCAACATTTAACATTCAACGCCCAACATCGAAGTGTCATCCGGCTTTGCCGGAGGTGTATTGGACGGGACTGGCAGGCTTATGAACCTCGCCTTGTGCATTTCGCCTGGCGGTCTGAATGCTTGAATGGAAAATACGGATCAATTCTTCGCATTCACCCAATACAAATAGCAGTGTGGTCTCATTTTTTACCCAGGCCTTTCGTTGGATAAGTCGCGCCCAGCGGCGGGTTTCGCGCAGTTCCTTGAGACAGATTTTTAGTTTGTGGATGAAGTCCTCGCGAGATTCCGCAGCTTCGGCTTCGCCATGGTTCGGATAGGGCGACGTGCCCGAACGCAAAACCTGCCCGGCAATGTGATTGCCAGCGCGTGTGGTCGGCAGGCTTTCCGACAAATCAATCACCGCCGAGGCAAATTTCAGCAACCGGTCTTCAAAATCAAACTTCCGATTTGCTCCCGCACCTTCGTTGAATTTCCAAACCACCGCCTCCAAATCCTTGGGAGTTGAATGTTGAATGTTGAATGTTGAGCGTTTCCCATTTTTGATTTTCATTCCTTTTCCTCGCTCCAGCGCGGCACCAGCTTTTGCGGCAGGCCCAGATGGTCCAGCACGCGGGCCACCACCGTGTCCACAACTTCCTGGATGGTTTTCGGATTCGAGTAAAAACCCGGGTTCGCCGGCAGAATGGTCGCACCGGCCAGCAACAGCAGTTCCATGTTCCGGACGTGGACGAGGCTCAACGGCGTTTCGCGCGGGACAAGAATCAGCTTTCGCTTTTCCTTCAGCACCACGTCGGCGGCGCGGAGCAGGACATCCTCGCTGTAACCGTGCGCGATGCGGCCCATCGTGCCCATCGTGCAGGGGATGACGACCATGGCGTCGGGCGGGTTCGAGCCGCTGGCAAACGGCGCGTTCATGCTTTTCACATTGTGCAGTTTCGTTCCGACGTGAAGTCTCAATCCGTCCGGCAATTCCTCCGCGATGACCTGCTGTGCATAGTTGCTGAGCACGACGTGAATTTCATGCGCGTGCGGGTCGAGGCTGTCGAGCAGGCGTTGCGCGTAAAGCGCGCCACTGGCTCCGGTGATGGCGACCAGGATTTTCACTCCCACAAATGATGACGGTGTCATTCAATTGCGGCAAGCACAACAAGGTTTCCCTGTAGGCATATTTACGATATACGATTTGCGATTTACGCGATTTGCCCCAATTCGCACGTCAATCGTAAATTGTAAATGGAGGCGAAACAGCTTGAGTCGGCTTTTTCATTCCGCACAATAGTGATGTGTTCAAGTTTGCCGGAATCATTTTTGCCGTTGTGCTTTTTTGCATTGTCGGCGCCGCCCGTCCGTCCGCCGACAGCCAATCGCCATCATTGAGCTGGGTCAACACCAACGTCGTTCAAAATCCGTTCGGGCCGCAGCCGGTCAAGCTGATGGCGCCGGTCGCCCCACCCAACGCGCCGTCCGCCCCGGTGGAAGAGTGGCAGCCGCCGCCGGCCCCGAGGCAGGCACCAGTCAAGCCCGTCACGACCTGGGTTTCCCTGGATAATTGGGCGGCGCAACACGGCGTCGGCAAACCGCACCTGTTGTCGAATCTGCCGGTCACCACCTATGCGGTGGGTTCTTCCAACGGCGTCATGGTCCTGGCCATTGGCAGCCGGGAAGCGGCCTGGAACGGAATTGAAATCCACCTCGGGTTTGGACCGCAAATCATTGACGGTCAGATTTTCCTGTACGGGCCCGACCTCCAGAAAAATCTGGAACCGCTGCTCTGTGACCCGCCCCTGGTACTGCCGCGGACCGATGGGATCATTGTCATCGACCCCGGCCACGGCGGGATGAATAGCGGCACGCACAGCATCCTGGACGGGCGGTTTGAAAAGGAATTCACGCTGGATTGGGCGCTGCGGTTGGCGCCGTTGCTCGCGCAGGAAGGCTGGCAGGTTTTTCTCACGCACACCAACGACGTGGATGATTCGCTGTCCAATCGCGTCGCGTTCGCCGAGGCGCATCACGCGAATTTGTTCATGAGCCTGCATTTCAATTCGCTTGCCCCGGATAAAAGTCCATCGGGGATTGAAACTTATTGTGTCACCCCCACCGGCATGCCGTCGACCATGACGCGCGGTTACGGTGATTATTGGTCTGATAATTTTCCGAACAACGCCTTCGACGCCCAGAATCTGCAACTGGCCGTCCGGTTGCAAGGCACGTTGCTGCGCGCCACGGGGATGGAAGATCGTGGCGTCTGCCGGGCGCGGTTTATCGGGGTGTTGCATGGACAACACCGTCCGGCAGTGCTCATCGAGGCGGGCTTTCTGTCCAATCCGGGGGATGCGCGGCAGATTGAAACGCCGGCGTTCCGGCAGAAGCTGGCACAGGCCGTCGCGGACGCTTTGCGGCCGGAACCGGAAATTGGAGGTCAGAAGTCGGAAGCCGGAATGCCTGAACGGGGCGCGAACAAGCTTGCGTGGCCGTAGCTTTGTAGCAGCGGACGTAAGTCCGCTCTAATGACATTTGAGCCGACTGACGTCGGCTGCTACAAGACAATTTCCTGCGTGCCATTGGGTAAGATCACCCGGCTGACGGGTAAATGAAATGCCGGTGAAACCGCGAAGAAATGCGTGATATCGCAGCCTATCCTTGGATTAGGCATCATGCTTTGCCCCCAACGATACAAGAATCGCATCGCATCTCTGCAGCTTGGCCTTCGCACGGTCGAGCAGTCGCACCGATACTCCCAAGAGCCGTCGTGAGCACCACAACAACAACTTGCTGTAAGAAAGCAAACACCACCAAACAAACCGACTCTGTGCTTGCTGTGCTCTCTCTGACGCTCGCGAAGCAGCACGAGAAAATATCCCCGACGCTCTTGATAAGAGCGAACCCATCTTGGATGCCCTCCTACTACTCTGTGCTGCACGGTTCGCTTCCTTTGCCCGCCGCGCTACTCGTCCACCACCCCAGCGATGTTTGGTGGCTGTGATGGTAAACATCAGAACAATAATGATAACAGCCGTAATGAATGAACCGGCGTCCATGATGCCTAACAGATAATAGACGGCCAGTTGTGTCGTCTATCATTTTTCATGTTTTTGACGCGATTTTGCGGTTAAGCTTCTGTCCAGCACCGTAGGTGCGGCATCTTTGTAGCACCAAAAGCAAACCTATCTCAAGCCCCATCGGGGCGATATACTCCGCCTTCCACGATCCGCTTGAAATTTGCCTGAATCAGAATACTTCGCTCCTGACGGAGCTTAAAAATTGATCGCCAATTTTCTACAAATATGCCGCGCCTACGGCGCTGAACGGCGCGGTGCGCCCTACCTGAACGAGATTCCTTCGCGTTTAAGCAGATTGCGCTTCCAATCCAGGCCGCCGGAAAAGCCGCCGAGTTTTTTGTTCGCGGCGAGTACGCGATGGCAGGGGACCAGAACCGGAATCGGGTTCGCCCCGCACGCGCCGCCGACCGCCCGGACGGCCCTGGGTTTGCCGATTTGCCGCGCGATTTCGCCGTAGCTTTTTGTTTTGCCAGGAGAGATTTTTCGCAACGCATTCCAGACGCGCTTCTGAAATTCCGTGCCGACCGACAGGTCGAGCGGCGGCAGTTTTTTCGCGGTGCGTCCGGCGAGGATGCTTTTCAGTGCGGCTTCCGTGGCTCGATGCCAATGGGAAATGGTGTTGGCCGGGACGGTAGGGACATCGCGCTGCGATGTCCGGACGCCGCGGCCCGTCCTCCGCAGTGGCTCTGCTATGGAGGGTGGACGCGGCGTCCCTACCTTGGGGAAATTCAGGCTGGCCAGGCCTTTTTTGGAATGATGCGCGACAAACCGGCCGACGCGCGTGGGAATGGACAGTTCAATGGGATGACTTTTCATGGGAACACAGATTAGTGGTTGCGGACAAAAAGTGAAATGACGCCCAGGAGAATCACAAACAACACGACCACCAGCACAATAAACCGGTTGCGGGCAACGCGCTTTTCGTAGCGCAACGGGCGCAATCCCTGGACGCCGCCGGCGGCAAGATACGTGACCAGCCGCGGGTTGGACGTGGTGGGCCGGCGGAAATGCTGGCGAAAACGCTCAAAGAACCCGGGCAAATCATATTTGCGCACGCCCAGGTCGTTGAATTGATCGGGCGTGGCGGTTTCGTTGGTGGTTCGAAGTGGTTTAACCTCTTCAAACACCGGCTCCGGTGCGGCGTGAGCGGGGGCTGGCGGGGGCGTGCGGGCGACAGTCGCACCGTGCGGCACGGCGGTGGAACGCAGACGCGGGACGGGCGTGTGTTGCAACTGGTTGTCGAGCCGCTTGATTTCAGCTTCGAGCGAGGCGATCTGGTCGTTCAATGAGCGCGCGCGTTCGGAAATCGGGTCGCTCTTTTTTGGCTTTTTCTTCTCGGACGCCATACAACCTTCAACGGCCTTAATGCCGCAACACCAAAATTGCCACCAACACGCCGAGCGCGCCCAGTGCCACCAACACCAGCGGCCAGGTCATGGCCAGGCCGAATTTGCACAATTGTCCGAAACTGGCATCAGCCAGCGGTGACGCGGCCGCCGACGGGGCGTTTTCAGTCTGGGGTTTTTCCTTGGCCGGGCCGGACAAGACGGGGACTTTCAGCCGCGCCGCATTCCATTCCATGCGCGCGTTCTCAATGGTGGTGAGCCCGCGGGTGAGTTCGATGCTGAAATTTTCCTTGGTCCATACCTCATCGTGGATGGCCTGGATTTTTCTGAGCGCGTCGCGGAAATCGCCGATGGTCTTGACCATTTGTTCGGCGTCGCGGCGGGTGTTGAACTCAGCTTCCTCGAGCAAACCCAGTCCGCGCGTCAAACTATGAATCATTTCCTGCCGGCCGGTCTGAAATTCCGTCTGGCGTCGGCGCAATTCCTCCAGGGAGGCGCGTTCACGCTCCAAATCCTCCTGCGCGCGTTTCAGTTCGGCGAGTTTTTGCTGGGCTTCGACCACTTTGCGGTCCACCTCCTCGCGCGTCGGCGGGCGGAGCGGGTCGCCGGCGGCCAGCCCGGGCGTTTTATGCGCCTGAAAATCGGTGTCCACAAACTCGGTTGCGTCATAATCAGATGCCATAAGGCGACTCTAGTCCCGCCCGGCGAAAGTGTAAAGCGATGTTTGGGCTTGTTATTGCGCTGCCGGGGTTTTAGAGTGACGGAGTCGGTAAACGCGGTGATTTTCACATGATTGAATTGATTCAGTTTCCGTGGAGTCCGTTCTGCATCGTGCAACGCCGCATTCTGGAATTTTCCGGCGTCCCCTTCAAAATCACGAACATCCCCGGCACCGACCGCTCCTTGGTCTGGAGACTTACCAAAGAACGCTACTATGGCGTCCCGATCATCAAGCACGGCAAAAACGTGGTGTTTGAACTCAACGATGATTCCCAGGTCATCGCCAAATATCTCGACAAGGAACTGGAACTTGGGCTTTTCCCGCCCGAACTTGAAGGCGTCCAATCCATTCTCTGGCGCTACATCGAAAACGAGATTGAAGGCGCGGGGTTCCGGTTGAACGACATTTACTGGAAGGAGCGCATACCGAAAGCCAGGCAGGTCCATTGGCTGCGCCATAAGGAACGCAAATTCGGGCGGGGCTGCGTCGACCAGTGGCGTGCGCAACAGAACGACTGGCTCAAGTTGCTGGAGCAAAGGTTGTTACCGTTCGAGGAAATGCTCGCGCACAATTCGTTTTTGCTCGGCCAGCGACCACGGTTTGTGGACTTCGATTTGTTCGGGATGCTCGAAAATTTCCTTTATTCCGGCCACTACGAACTGCCGGCGGCGCATTCACAAATCGAGGATTGGCACCGCCGGCTGTCCCGGTTGAAAAGGTAAAATGGAAAATTTACATCATTTTTGCACAAGGCGGCTTGTGTTTGCCCGGTTAAGTTTTATTTTTTGCGTTTTAAGTGAAAAATTACATCATTGATACCAACGTCCTCCTGCACGATCCCAATTCGCTGCTCAGCTTCGAGGAAAACGCCGTTTTGATTCCCATCGAGGTCATCGAGGAAATCGACCGGTTCAAACGCGAATCGTCCGAGCTGGGCCAGAACGCGCGCATGGTGTCGCGGATGCTAGACGGATTTCGGGGTGAGGGCCGTTTGAGTGAAGGGATAAAACTGCCCAACGGCGGCAAATTGAAAATCGTTTTCCAGAAAAACGGCCACGTCAACGGCGACGCCCATTTCAACGGCAACAGCGTGGACAACCGGATTCTCTCGTTCGCCGCGTCCATCCAGAAGGCGCAGCCAAAAAATGCGACCATCCTGGTCAGCAAGGACATCAATCTGCGCATCAAGGCCGATGCGCTTGGGTTGCAGGCGGAGGATTACGAGACCGACCGCGTGTTCATTACCGACCTTTACACCGGCATGATGGAGATGGCCGTCAGCACGGACAAAGTGGCCACGTTCCGCGCCAAGGGCGAACTCGAACTGCACGTCGGCAAGACCTATTTCCCCAACGAATTTTGTACCCTCAGCGATGAGACCAACCCCAAGCGCACCGTGCTTACCAAGGTGGACCCGACCGGCACGAAGCTCGTTCCCATCATTGATGCGCGCGAAGGGGTCTGGGGCATCAAACCGCGCAACCGCGAACAGCATTATGCGTTCGACGCGCTGCTCGACGACCGCGTCAAGCTCGTCACGCTCATGGGCAAGGCCGGCACCGGCAAGACGCTGCTGGCCATGGCCGCCGGCTTGAAGCGCACCGTGAACGACCGCGAATTCCGCCGGTTGGTGGTCGCGCGCCCGACGATTTCCATGGGCAAGGAGCTCGGTTTTCTGCCGGGCTCACTGGAGGAAAAGCTCGCGCCGTGGATGCAGCCGATTCATGACGCGCTCGAACTGTTGAGTGACCTGAACATGGGCCACGACCATCGCCGGAGCGCCGACCTGATGCGTTCCGGCAGCATTGTCGTCGAGGCGCTGAGTTACATCCGCGGGCGCAGCATCGCCAACCAGTTCATGATCATTGACGAGGCGCAAAACCTCACGCCGCTCGAAGCCAAGACCATCATTACCCGCGTCGGCAGCGGCACGAAAATCGTGTTCACCGGCGATCCGTATCAAATTGACAATCCGTATGTGGATTCGTCCTCGAACGGGTTCAACTACGTGGTCAGCCGGTTCCGTGCCGAGGCCATTGCCGCGCACATCGAATTGCAGAAAGGCGAGCGTTCCGAACTGGCCGAGCGGGCGGCGAACATTTTATAAATTTTACCAGTTGACAAACCGCCCGAACGGTCTGAATTTTTCAAGAGCTGGACGGAACGCCAGCGTGGGCGCCTTCAGCGGGACTTTATGATTTCGAATGAACGGCCATCGCCATACGGGCGGCGTCCTTTTGGACAACCCAAGCCGCCGGTCAACGAGGACACTCTGAAATCCGAGAAGGTTCAGATTGAGCGCAAAACCTTCGTCTTCACGCTCAAGGAAAATCCGCGGGGACGGTTCCTGCGCATCACCGAGGACGTCGGCGGACGGCGCGACACCATCATCATCCCGGCCACCGGATTGGAAGATTTCAAGAAGCTGATTGACGAAATGGTGAAGGCCTCGGCCGAGCTGCCGCCGAAGGTCGAGTAAGGCGCGAGCTGCCGGTTGATTCATTTTGCCTCCTGACCGGGACTTTTCTACGCTTCCGTCATGCCTTCATTCGACATTGTTTCGCAGGTCAACTCGATGGAAATCGAGAACGCCGTCAACCAGGCCAAAAAGGAACTGGCCAATCGTTTCGATTTCAAGGGCAGCAAGGCCGAGATCGTTTTGGAGAAAAACGAGATCAAACTTTCCGCCGAGGACCAGTTCAAGGTCACCACGCTCAACGAAATGGTCATCGGCAAGCTCGCCAAGCGCGGCATCAGCCTGAAAAGCGTTGAGCAATGCGAGCCGGACGTCTCACCGCTCGGCCACGCGCGGCAGCTCATCAAGATCAAGCAAGGCATCGAAACCACCGTCGCCAAGCGGATCACCGGTTTCATCCGCGACGGCAAGTTCAAGGTGACGACACAGATTCAGGGCGACGCCGTGCGGGTGACCGGCAAGAGCCGGGACGAATTGCAGGCCGTCATCGGCGCCGTGCGCGCGAAGGAATTTCCCGTGGCCGTCCAGTTCGTGAATTTCAGGGATTGATAATCCCGTTACGCCCTTGTTCGCGCGGTTTTCCTCTTTGGCTTCACCGGCGCGGCGTCGCTCCAGAGGCTCTCCAGATCGTAACGCTCCCGCACGTCCTGCCGCATGACGTGGACTATCACGTCGAAATAGTCCAGCACCACCCATGCGCCGTGCACCGTGCCGTCCACCGCGCGCGGACGCTGTCCGACTTCGTCGCGCACCCGGCCGGTGATTTCCTCCACGATGGCCCGCAAATGCGGTTCGCTCGTGCCGGACGCAATCACAAAAAAATCGGTCACCGACGATATTTTGTGCACGTCGAGGATGACGATGTTCTCCGCCTTTTTGTTGTCCGCGAACTCGCGGCAAAGCAAAGCCAGTTTTCGGGAATCCATAGTTGCCGGGGAGATTTAACCACAAAACGACACGGATTGCACGGATTAACACGAATGGGATTTGGTATTGCTGCTGGCAAGAACCCGTGAAAATCCGTGGAATCCGTGTCAACGGTTTCAAGTGTACAGTTTTGCCGCGCGGATGGCCTCGGCGACCGGGGGCGGGACCAGCGGTTCGAGGGGCAGGCCTGCCTTTGCTCGCGCGCGGATTTGCGATGACGAAACCGCCAAGGGAAAACCTTTCAATGTCCGCCCGCGAAACGGCGCCGGAAAGTTCACGGGCGCTTCTCCGGGGCGTGGCGTGACTACAAACTGCGCCAGCCGGGCCAGTTCGTCGGCCTGGCGCCATTCATTGAGCTTGGCCGTATTGTCCGCGCCGATGAGATAAAACAATTCCGCCTGCGGGAATCGTTTCGTGTAATCGCGCACGGTTTCGACAGTGTAGGAAACGCCGCCGCGTTTGATTTCCTGTTCGTCAATTTCGCAATTTGTTTTGCCGGCGAGCGCGAGCCGGAGCCATTGCAGGCGGATAGGGGCGGGCGCGGGCTGGTTTTCCGGTTTGAACGGCGATTGCGCCGCCGGAATAAAAAACAGCCGGTCCAGGCCCAGTTCCTCGATGGCCGCCTGCGCGACCAGCAGATGGCCCAGGTGGACCGGGTCAAACGAACCGCCAAATAATCCGATTTTCATTATTAACGCCAGGCAGGCTTCCAAACCGTCTTCATTTGCGATTTACCACTGGTGTTCTATTATCGGTCGCCGTTGATAATGTCGTTTCGAATCGTAAATCATAAATCATAAATCGTAAATATTTATGACCCGACACTGCCACAACTGCGGCGAGCCCTGGACGGTGAACGGCCAGCCGGGGCGCGGCGAAACCTGCATGAAATGCCGGGCCGACCTGCGGGTCTGTCTGAACTGCGCGTATTACGATCCCCACGTGGCGCACCAATGCCGCGAACGCCGGGCCGAACCGGTGCTGGAAAAACACGTCGGCAACTTCTGCGAATATTTTGAATTCGCCCTCCGGGCCTGGATGCCGAAGGGCGGGGCTGATGCACGCGAAGCGGCGGCGCGCGACCAGTTAAAGAAATTGTTTGGCGATTAACCCGGGAGCGCCGGCATCCGGCCGGCTATTTTCCCGATCCAGTGCGGTACGACAAGCCGGCAGGATGCCGGCGCCCACCGTAATCGTGGGCAGGATGTCGGGGTTGTCGGCGGATTCGGTATCTTTTCTATTTGCTCGTTAATCGTAAATCGTAAATCGTAAATCAAAAATGAAGATCAGCGGGTTCACTTTTCTGCGCAACGGGCAAAAGCTCGGGTATCCGTTCATTGCTTCCATCCGCTCGATTTTGCCGATGGTGGATGAGTTTGTGATTGCCCTGGGTCCGTGCGAAGACGATACGGAAAAGATGCTGCACGAAATCGGCGATCCCAAAATCCGCATCATCCCGACGCAATGGAACGAGCGCATCCGGCCCGGTTACAGCGTCAGAGGCTTTGTCTTCGGCCAGCAGAAGACGATTGCGCTTTTCAATTGCACCGGTGACTGGGCGTTTTATCTGGAAGCGGACGAGGTGGTGCATGAGGACGACCTGCCGAAGCTCCGCGCGGCGATGGAAAAATATCTAAGCGACGAGCGTGTCGAAGCGTTCGCGTTTGATTATCTGCACTTTTACGGAAACCAAAACACCATCGCCTGGTCGCCGGGCTGGTATCGCAGCGAGGTGCGCATCATCCGCAACACCATTCCGGTCTGGTCAAGCGAATCGTTGTTTTTCAATGTCGTCACCAGTCACAAAAAGTCGCGCTATCCGCGCGCGGCCCACAGCGGGGCGACGATTTATCATTACGGCTGGGTGCGCAGTGAAACCCAGATGGATCTCAAGACAGCCGCTACGCACAAATTCTGGGATGACACCCCCGTCCCGGTCATGGATTACACACAAATTGATCCGGCCACGCTGAAATTGTTCACCGGCGCGCATCCGCAAGCGGTTCAAGACTGGTTGCCGAAGGCGGAGGGAATTTTCCGGGCCGACCCGGATCACACACCAACTCCGCGCGAAAAAAAACACCGGCGGCTGTTGTGGCTGGAAAAGACCCTGGGGCTGCGGTTCAACAAGAAGCATTACCAGTTGATTCGCTGAAGGCGCGCGAACATGCCTCAATGACGGCCGAGATTTCGATGTTCGAAACTTTTTCCCCGGTTGTTGGAGTCAATCCCCAATCATGATGCTGGTAAGGAAAGCCGGGTTCATTAACCGGACCAATGAGCATAACGACTCGCTTTTGCATGGCCACGGCCAGGTGTAACAAGCCGGTTACTCCGCCGATGGCGACACTGGATAACTTTGCCAACCCGGCGGAAACCAGCAAAGGCACGCCGGCCGCAACCACAAAACCTGCCGCGCGCGCCGGTTCGAGGGCAGTGCGTTCGGATGGTCCGCCGCCGAAAATGATTTGGACGCCGTGCGATTGAAAGTGCCGCGCCAGCGCCAGAAAATTCTCCAGCGGCCAGTTTTTGAACGGCGTGCTGGTGAACGGCTGAATGAACAGGGTTGGCTTCGATGCATCCAGTTTCCCTCCGGCAAACAATGTTCTGGCGGCGTCCAGGGCGTCTTCCGGCAGAACGAATTCATTCTTGATCCCGCCGATTTTTAGTCCGCACTGTTGCAGCAGCGAGAGATTCCAGTCCGCCAGATGCAAACCATCATTGCGTCGGATGCCGCGCGTGTAGGCCCAGGCGCGGCCGGGGCCATAGACACTGCCCCAGCGTTGCGGCGCGCCGGTGAACCACGTGAGCCAGGCGGTTTCGCCGTAACCCTGGAGGTCTACGACCAGGGAAAATTTTCCGGCCCGCATCCGGCGCAAAAGGCCGAAAAGCTCCGGCAGCTGGCGGATGGGATTGCCGCTGCCCAGGGTCGCCCGGTCCAGAGAAATGACTCTGTCAACTTCACGAAAACCGCGCAAGAGCGGTGCATGCTCCTGGGAAACCAGAAAATGCAATCTGGCAGCCGGAAAATTTTCCCGGATCACGTGAGTGGCGGGCAGCGTAAACAGGATGTCCCCGATGGATTTGAGGCGGACGACCAGGATGTTTTCGGGTTTGTTCACTTTTGAGCCGCCAGTGCAGAACGGACGGCGGTGATCAGCACGGAACGAAACACATCGCGCGAACAGGTTTTGGCGTAAGCCTGTGCGCCGGCCCGCCACCGGGAAAGCTCTTCCGTACCGGCGGAGGCGGCGCGGACGATGGCGTTTTTCAGTTCGGGCACGTTGCCGGACGGAAAAAGCAGTCCCATGCCGTATTGGCGGACGACGTGACCGAACAGAGGCTCATCAGAGGCGACAACCGGTTTGCCGGCGCCAGCAGCGCGCGAAAGCACACCGCTGCCGACGGGGTGGCGAATGTAAGGCAACAAAACCGCGTCACAGGCCGCAAATAATTGTTTCTCCTCTTCGGCCGTAACGTAGCGGTTCACAATCTCCGCACGGCCTTCAGCACGCAAGGCCGCGAGTTCGTGCGCCAGCCGTTCATTGTTGGGCTGCAAACCGGCGCAAAGCAGGAATGCCTTGTTGGGCGAGGTCAGGCTGCGCATGGCAGCGGCGGCGAGGTGCAAACCCTTGCGTTTATAGCCACCGCCGTAAAAAAGAAAAACGAACTTGTCGTCCGGCAGGTTAAATTGTCGTCGCGATGTGGAACGATCGGCGCTGAAATTATCGGGATACGGATCGGCCAGCAGATAAATGGGTGCGTCGGGATGTTTTTCCCGTGCGATGTGGCACAACAGCGGATCAATCATTAACAGCGGATTCAACCAACCGCCTGCGACCAGGCGACCGAAGCCGATTTGTTTCAGCGTCCGGTTGGGCGACAGGATGCTGCCGTTGAGAAACAGCGGGCGAAAATAAATTCCGCCGAGCCGCCGGCGCAAATTTACATCCGGCATCAAACCCAGTGCGGCGCGGCGAAACATGGTCGAGGCGATGTCATTGAACTGGGCCAGGAACGCCAGTGTGGCGCCGGATTCCTTCAGGCAGGTGGCGACAAGCGCGGGTGAAGTGACCTTGGTTCGGGCTCCGGCGACAGGAATCGCGGAAATCACTTTCACACGTGGCAGCAAGTCGGCCATCTGGTCCTGGATTCGCTTCATCGCCTCGGGCCGTGTGTCCAGAGCCAGGGTCAGCGGGAGTCCTGCACCCAGCAAATCCTCGGTAAGGAAGCGCAACCAGCCCACGTGGTGGCCATCGACATTGGGTTCAAAGATCAAGACGTCGCGGTTGTTTTGCAGCGGTCCCATGAAACAAAATCTATTTCGGTTTGGTTTCCTTTTGCGCCTGATACGCCCTCAAATAGCGGAGGAAAGTGTAAATGGAAATGACCCGGGCAATGACAAACCCCTGCCAGCCATCCAGAAAACCCAGTCGCAACACATAAGCGCGCAGAAACCGCCACCCGGGGCGAAACAAGAGCGCCGGAAGGAAAACGGTTTTCTTCTGTTCCCCGCAATGCCGGGCAAAATCGTTTGCGTAGGCGATGGTCTTTTGGAACTGCTGCTCCATGGATTCCATGCTGTAGTGCTGCAGGTCGTTCTTCAATTTGCCAACCGCTCCCTGTACGATCAGTTTGTCGTGCGGATCAATACCTCCCCACTGTGCTGCGCCCTGCCGCCACAAACGGGTCTGGCGGTCGGGATACCAGTCGCCGTGCCGAATCCAGCGCCCGCAATAGCTGGTGCAGCGCGGGAAATTGAACGCGGCGAATGCCCGCATCTTTTCCGGCCCGGCAAACCGCTGTTGGATCTCCGCCCGCAGTTCCCGCGAAACGGCTTCGTCGGCATCCAGCCCCAGAATCCATTCGCACCGGGCTTTGGCCAGGGCGGAATTTTTTTGTGCGATGTGGCCTTTCCATGCTTCGCGGAAAACTTTCGCGCCGAACCCGGCGGCAATTTTGTCCGTGCCGTCGCTTACGTCATCGTTGAGGACGACAATGATTTCGCTGGTCCAACCCGTGACACTGTCGAGCGCGCGGCGGATGCGATGCGCTTCATTGCCGGCTATGATGCAAACAGATATGGGGAGGCGGGGTTCGTCAGTCATGGCTTTCGATTCTGCGTCCTGGCGGCACGGAAAGGCCTTTTTCAAACATTGAGTTTTTGGCCCACAACCGCGAAAGCCGCAAATTGAACGAGGCCATCGCTGATGACAAGCGTGTTCTTATGACGAGCGAACGTCGCCGGCTGTCGTCTCTGCCTGTCGGATGAAAAATTCGGTGGTCATGCCGACTTGTACCGCGCGCCGGAGCAACTCCGACGGGAGGGTTTCGCGCTCACTGGCGGCAGCGTTTTCACGAACGTGGGCGTCGGTCAACATACCTGGAACGGTGGTGGATACAGCAGGGAAGGAGAGGCAAAAGCGCAGGGCCAGCTGGGCGGGCGTGTCGGACGGATTGGCCGAGAAGAGAAACCGGAAGACGTCGTTGGCTTCCTGCCAGCGTTGCCGCTGCTCTGCCGGCCAGCGGCTGCGGTGGTCGGTGGCGGCAAAGGTGCTGTCGCCAGCGTATTTGCCGGTGAGAAAGCCAAAGCACAGTGGCGTGCGCACAATCACGCCGGCGCGGCGCTGCCGGCAAAGGTCGAGGAGACCATTTGTGACGGCGCGCTGGTCGGTGAGATTGAAATTCACCTGCACACAAGGCGCATGGAATTCTTCGATGGCCTGGCGCGCTTCTTCCGGTGAACGGGCGGAAAAGCCCCAGGCGCGAATTTTTCCGGCAGCGTGCAGTTCAGCCATAAGTTCAACGATTTCCGGCTGTTCGCGCAGCGTGGCGATGGACGGACTGTGCAATTGGTAGAGGTCTACATAATCGGAACGCAGGCGGCGCAGGCTGGCTTCCAACGCGCGGCGCAGGTGTTCGACGGAAAAATCCTGTTCCCCGCTGTCCGCGAAACCGCCTTTGGTTGCGATGATGACCGAGTTGCGCCGAGGGGAAAAAACTTCACCCAGCAACTCCTCACTGTGGCCGAAACCATAAAGATCGGCGGTATCGAAAAAATTGATGCCCAGGTCGCAGGCTGTCTGCAGCGCCGTTCGTGACACTTCGTCATTCGCCGGTCCGTAGGCCACAGCCCCCTTGCGGTCACCTCCCAGCCCCCAGGTGCCAAAACCGATTTCCGAGACCCGCAATCCCGTTTCACCGAGCAGCCGGTATTTCATCAGTAGATGCCGGCGATTTGCGGTTCCACCTCGCGGTTGGCGTAAAGGTAGGCGCCTTTTTTGTTGCCGTACCAGATGACTTCACGACAGAAATCGTCCCAGGTCCAATAAGCCTGCGTCGTGCGGTCAACATGGTAGGTGACCGGCTTTTCAAGGAGGGGAACGGATTCACCGCACAGAGCGCCGCGATAAAATTCCCAGATGTTGTAACGCAGCTGTATATCGAGATCTTCGGTCTGGAAAGGCAGCTTGAGCAGGCTGCGGTTCAGCCGCACGGCGTCTTCCAGGACCGGAACGTGTTGGACGAATTCCGGGCCGAGGGCGCGCTTTAAAACGGAAAACGCCTCGGCGTAGAACACCTCAATTTTGTTTTCCGCAATCAGCCGGATCAACGCCAATTCATCAGCGGGCCAGAAGATATTGAGATACTCCGGCGAATGGCAAAATTCGGCGCCGCCGTTCTGAATGTCGCGGGCTTTGGCGAAGAAGAATTCCCGCACCTCGTTCAAGGTGGGACAATCGCGCAGGTCGCCTTCGCCAAACAGGTCGAGAATTTTTGCGTAGGGAATTCCCGCGAGTTCGCGTGCCAGAAGAATGGGTATCTGGAAAACCTTGTCAAAATGCAACAGTGCCACCATCCAGCAGTAGGCGCGGGTTTTGACCCAGTCTTCGCGCGGCGTGGTGGCCGTGGCGACCACGAGCTGTTGCTTTTCCAGGATTTCGTTGTCGGCGTCCGCCAGCGAGCCGTGGATGTTGATGATGTCCGATTCGATGGTGACGATGCCGTGTTTGCGCTGATATTCCGGATCGCCCATTTCCGCATTGGGCAGGATGGAGCAGTTGTTGAATTGAATGCGGTTGTGCTGGCCGTTTTCAATGACCGTGGCGATGCCGGCTTTGAAGGACTCGTAGGTTTCGCCCGGCAAACCCAAAATGAGATCGGTGTAGGTTTCGACGCGGTCGCGCGTGAATCGGCGCTGAAGTTCCTGATAGGAAGCCAGGGAAATGTTGTCCCGCTTGATATTTTTCAAAGTGGTCTTGTCCACGGATTGCATCGCAATGGTGACGCCCTTGTTGAGACCATTGTCGGAGAGGATTTTTTGAACCAGGTAGGCACGCTCGGTGGCATTCTTGGTGTTCTGCACGGACAGTGCGGACGGAAAACCATTCGCCCGTTTCACGTCGGCGACGTATTGCGCGATGTCCACGTCGCGCGGCAGGATGCCGAAATTAGCGTCGCAACAGAAGACGAAATCAATCTTTTTGACCGCAAACCAGTCGGTTTCCTGCTTGAGCCGATCGAGGCCGAATTGAAAAACGCGGCTTTGAGTGGACGAACCCCAGTCACAGAAGGTGCAGGAAAACGGACAACCGCGGTTCGTTTCCCACAAAGCGATCCATTTTTGATTCGGGTTGGCTTTCATCACGGCGTCGAACGCGCCCGTGAGAAACGGCGATGGGACGGTGTTGATATCCTTGATGCGTTCGCCCTTGGGCTTGTGGTGAAACTGGCCGTCGGCGGTCAGAAAACTGACGCCGGTCAGACGGTTCCAATCCTTGTCGCTCCACGCTTGAACGATGTCCAACGCGACCTTTTCGCCTTCGCCATGCACCGCCAGATCGACAAATGGGTGTTCGCGTAAAAATGGCTCCGCCCGGTCGGGCACCTGCGGTCCACCGAAAATGATGCCAATGTGCGGATGCCTCTCGCGGAGCCGACGGGCGATTTCGGAGGAAATGCAAATATTCCAAACGTAAGTGCTGAAAAAAACCAGATCCGCCCCGGACAACCTTTCCACCGCAGCCTCCACGTTCATCCGGGAAAAAATGGGCAGCAAGAAGCGCAAGGTCTGCGGCGCGGGATGGTGATGACTGATGTAAGATTGAAGCAGGCCGACGGAATAGGGCAGGTAGGATTGCCCGGAAAAACTGTTATTGATCTGAACCAGACCAATTTTCAGAACCGGGCCAGCCTCAGACTCTCCCACGAAAGCGGCCTCATTTGCCATAGTCAATCAATTAAAACTTTAGCTAAACAATAACATTAACCAACGCCCAATCAATCCCTAAAAGATGGTCCCCACCGCTGCTTTATTCAGGGCCGGCATAGTGTGGATTTGCCTGGAACCATTTGACGGCATCGGCCACACCGTTTTCAAGGGAAATCACCGGTTCAAATCCCAAGAGTCGGCGCGCTTTGGAAATATCCACCATACGGAATGGGATGGTGCCAGGCTTGGTCGCATCAAAGATGATTTCGGCCGTTTCGTGGCCGGCGGCGTGCAAAATGGCGTGAACCACTTGTTTAATGGTCACCGCCGAGCCGTAACCGATATTGACCGGGTCGCACTCGGCATGTTTTTCCAACAAAAGCAGACAACCGCGCGCCAGGTCGGAGACGTGTAAAAAATCGCGGATTTCCTCACCGGTTCCCCACACCACGAAGGGATTTGTTTTTTTCAGTGCCCGGCGGATCAAAGAAGGGATGACGTGAGCAGAAGAGTCTCCACGGCCATAAATCGCCGTGGGTCGTGCTATGGCAATTTTCATTTTCGACTTGGCAGCGGCAAATTCGCACAAACGCTCGGTGTATCGCCGCATCCACGCATAGCCGAAATAACCGGGATAAGGTGGGCCGGACCACATTTCATCTTCGGTGATGGCGTGGTTCGCTTCCGGGTAGGCGGTGCTGCTGCTGAAGACGAGAATCCGTTCCACCCCTTCCTCCCACGCGGCTTGTATGGCTTGTGCGGTTACAACCAGGTTGAGCGTGATGGCAGCCATGGCCTCGCTGGCGGTGGTGCCCGCCGAAGACGCGGTACCGCCGGCGTGAAAAACATACTGCATTCCGCGCACGAGTTTCCGGCAGTCATTCAAGACGGCGAGATCACCAGGCATCCGTTCGAGGCGTTCATGTTGCAGAGCGGACGCACGGCGGTGGACCGGGACGCGCACCTGAGCGCCTGCACGCAGCAGTTCCTCAACAATATGTGCCCCAACGAAACCGGTGCCGCCGGTCACAAGGATTTTTTTATCCCTGTAAAACATATCAGGGCATGGCTGCAAGTTTGGTTTGCACTGCCTGACGGATGCCGGCCGGATCGAGGCCGATCATTTTACGGATATCGTGGATCGTGCCGTACCAGACGCAAAACCGGTCGGGCAGTCCGTGATACGAGACGGAAAGATCGGGAACTTCATGAATGGCTTCCTGCAAGCCGTGTGCGTCGTGCACCACCAGAATCCGGGTGTGCTTGAACCGCGCGATGACTTCCCGGTCAATCGGTTTGATCGTTGAAAAATAGACGAGATTGACTGGCAAATCCTGGACTGCTTCCATCACGTTGCCGAGGATCGGTCCGGCGGTCATAATGGTCAGCTTTGAGCCGGCATCCTTGAGGATATTGGCCCGGCCAAATTTCACGGGCACATCCAGGATGTGGCCATGGTCGGAGAGGCGGAAATAAGTCGGCCGGCCGTTGTTGTACTGGCTGCGGATGAGCGTATCGAGCTCCTGGCGGTTGCCCGGCTGTGTGACCTCCATGCCGGGCAGCAGCCGCAAAATGGCGAGCTCGCCATAGCAGTGATGTGTCGCCCCGTCCCACGCATAATCGAACGATGCACCGGTGGAGACAATATTCGCGCCGAAACGGTTGTAACAGAGATCATCCTTGATGTGCTCCACGCAACGTTCGGTGATGAACGGGTTGATGGTATGCACAAACGGATGAAATCCCTGCGCGCTCAAACCCGCCGCGACGCTGATGAGCGCATTTTCGCAAATTCCCATGTTGTAAACGCGCGTCGGAAACTTTTCCTGGAGGGGCATGAACAGGAAATGGCTGATGTCACCCAAAACGATGACCACCTTGTCATCCTTCATCGCCAGTTCGGATGTCGTATCCTTAAATTGCTTTCTCACGCGGCCTCCAGTTCTTTCATCAACAATTCCAACTCCTCCGGCTTGGGCGATTTCCGATGCCATTCAAACACGTTGTTCGTGAGCGTGGGACAGCCACAGCCCTTGTAGGTGCGCGCCACGACGGCCTTGACGGTTTCGGCGGGTTTGGCGAGCGCCGTTTTCAAGGCCTCCAAGTCGTGGCCATCCACTTCCAGGGTGTCGCAGCAAAACGCTCTAAACCGATCTGCCGGGTTCGGGATTTGCAGCGAACGCACCTGGGACTGGTTGAAGTCGAGCATCACCGTGAGGTTGTTCAATTTCAAATTTGCGGCGATCATCATGGATTCCCAGACCGACCCTTCGTTGGCCTCGCCATCACCGATGACCGTCACGACCCGGCGCGGTGACTTCGCAATCTTGAACGCCAGTGCCATGCCCACGGCCACGCCGATGCCGTGGCCGAGCGAACCGGTGGAAACTTCCACGCCGGGGACCTTCAGCCGGTCAGGATGACAACCGAGACGTGATTGAAACGCACCGAAGGTTTTCAATTCTTCAACGGGAAAATAGCCGTAGTGCGCGAGCACCGCATAAAAGCCCAGGGCTGCGTGACCCTTGCTCAAAACGAAAATGTCACGCTCCGGCCATTGCGGATTTTTGGGGTCGTGCCGCAACGTCTCGTAAGCCGCGCAGACCATTTCGACGACGGAGAACGAAGTGGGAATATGACCATGCCCGCTGGCGCGGGAGGCATTCAAGATGTTGCGCCGGATTTCCCGGCAAAACGGAGTCATGGCCGCCATCACTCAATCTCCAAATACGAAATTCGCGCCGCCATGGGCAGGCGTTTGACCCGCACGTTGTTCAGGCCGAAGACCTCGTCCAGCGCAACCGTCTCGCCGGGAAAGAACGGATCGGACAGTTCATCAAACACTAGGATGCTGCCCTTGCAGAGGTGCGGTTTGATGGCCTGCAATGCCGCCCTGGTGGGCTGGTAAATGTCGAAATCGAAAATCGCCAGCGACACAATGGTTTCGGGATGTTCCTTGAAATAATGCGGCACGGTTTCCACGGCGTCGCCTTTGATCAGGTCAAAGCGTTTGAGGTGCGACATGGGGTTTGACTGCTCTTGCAGGGAAAGAATCCGGGTCAGATAATCCTCGTAACCGGCCGATACCGAGAAACTGCCATCTTTGGACTGGCATCGCTTTCCGTCCTTTTCGCTCAATCCCTTGAAACCCTCAAACGTATCGAAGCCGATGATGTGGCGGTGGCGGTTGTAGGGTTCAAGGCTGCCGCGCAGTGCCGAAAGAATGGACAACGTCTGACCCCAGCGCACGCCGCACTCGATAATAACGCCATGACTGTGCAGAATTTTTTGGTAGATTTCGTAAAAGAACAGGAGCCGGGCGAACGCCTTTGAACTCAAAAACAATCCAAGGTTCGGAAGCAATTCGTCGTCCGGCAGCGGTGCGGATTTCAGCAACGCGGTAAACTGCCGCTGCACGTCCTTTTCAGACGAACTCGAAAGAACAATGGCGTCATGCTTTCCAGTTTTGATCATTTGATGTTTTATGGATTGTTAAAAACTGTAGCTTTCCCCGCCGTCCACGGCGATGCAAGCTCCGTTTAACAGACTGGCCCGCTCCGAACACACGAAGGCCACCACGGCGGCGACTTCTTCCGGCGTGCCGGCGCGTCCCAACGGCAGGCGTTGGGTTAACATTCGCGCAAAGCGCTCCGGATCTTCCAGTCGAAAATGATCCCATTCGTTGCCGTCAAAAATCACCCGGCCCAGCGCGACGCTGTTGAACGTAATGCCGGAACGGGCCAAATCCGCGTTCAATGCCAGCGTTTTCATCATGCTGATTTCGGCGCTCTTGGCCATGGTGTACCAGGGGCGGCCGCCGCCCTCCTTGCCTTGCGTGGACGCAATGGCCACGACGCGTCCCCATTTCGCCCGTCGCAGGTGCGGAATGGCCGACAGGGTAAACCGTTGGGCGGCGAGCGCATTGCGTTGATAAGCCTCCGTCCACTTCGCCTCCGGCACCTCTTCCACCGGCCGGGTATCCCGGCCGCCGCCGCCGCCGACGTTGTTGACCAGAATCTGCAGGCGGCCCCATTTCTGAACCACCGCGCCCACGACGCGCGATGCGGATTCAGCTTCCATGGCATCCGCCGGAATAATGAGCGCCGGAACACCTTTGGCGCGGATTTCCGCGGCGGTTGTTTCCAACCGTTCCGATCCCCGCGCGGAAATCGCCACGTGGCAACCTTCGTCCGCCAGTGCCAGCGCGATGGCCCGGCCAATGCCGTAGCTGCCGCCGGTCACCAGCGCGATTTTGTCTTTCAAACCCAGTTGCATCGGGCGAAGCCGCTGATTAATGCGCGTTTGATATGGGCGCCACTTTTGCTCATCGGAAACCAGTTCGCATGAGCGCGTAAACGCCGGTTGGCATGGACTGCGCTCCGTTCAAATTGTCCTTATAACCGTCAAGGTTCGCGGATTCAAGCTTCAATCCATCTCCGAGCCGGCGACGGCTCCATCCAGTGTTGTCCGTCCCGGTTTCAAATTGACTCGTGCAAGGCCTCCCTATAATTTCCGCCCGTCAAGTTAAGAAGCTCATGACCATCCCGACCAGCCGTCGCCTTCGTTTGCTTTATTTGGGCAATCAATTCCCGCCGGGCTGGGCCGCACGAAACTCGTCTTTGCATAGCTATTGCGGGGAGATATTTTTTTGGCAGAAAATTGCCCGGTCCGCCGACGTGTCCACCGTTGGATTGTTGCACGGGAAACTTTGGGACCGGCGTTTCGAGCCGGGCGACGGTTCCCCTGGTTTGGAACATGAGCTGGTACTCTGGGATAGAAACCCCGCGCTGTGGCATCGCTGGATTTCCTGGAGGAAACTCCGCCGCTATTATCTTGAAAAGGTCCGGTGCGGTGAGATGCCTGATGCCGTGGTGGTCTGCAATCTTCAGCACGTTTACAACCACTTTGTCCAATGGTTGCGGCGGCAGCCCCTGCGTCCGCTCATTGTACTCCAAATCTGCGACAGCGGCGGACTGGGCGAGAAAGTTCCCTTTTCAAGGCGATTGCGTTACCTGTTTAAACCGATGCAGATGCTCGAAGCGCAGGCCGTCTCGATGTACGAGGACGGGTGCATCCTTTCCAGTGTCACGTCGAAAAAATACTTTGAACCGCGCGGTATCCCATGGGTGTGGCATCCCGCGAATTACAAGTTTGAATACCAGTTGCCGCCGCCCCAACCGAACCAGAGCGGACCGATCCGCTTTGGTTATTTTGGGACGCTCTCGAACGTTTATGCGGTCATCCCCATGGTAAATGCTTTTTTGAAGGCGAAGGTTCCAGGCACGTTGCATATCTGTGGAAAGGGCAATCTGTCCGAAGAACTGGCCAAACTCGCCGGACTCCACCCCAGTTTTCATTTTGACGGGTTTTTGCCGAAGGAATCGGACTGTCTGGAATGGGCGCAAAAGGTTGACGTATTGATTAATTCAAGGCTTCCGGTCCGCGGTCAGGATAACAGTTTCCCTTCGAAAATTTTGGAGTATGGCGTCGCCGGCAAGGCGATTCTTTCAACCTATACCGGCGGCGTGGACGCCGCGCTGGGAACAGAGGGCATCTACTTTGACACGGAAAATTTTGAAGAATCGTTGCAACAAAAAATACACGAAGTTTCCGCCATGGACCACTCCGAACTTCAGCGCCGCGGCCGCGTTATCCATGATCGAATCATTAAAGAGTTCAGTTGTGACGAGCAAGCCCGGCGCACCTTCGAATTCCTGAAGCAGATTGTGGAATCCCGTTCGGCCGATCATTGACCTGCGGCCGCATTTTCCGTTTCCGCAACAATGCCGACAACGGCCCGGAGCAAGTCGCCAATTTCAATGTCGCCCAAAAATTGTTTTCCAGGATCGCTTCGGCCAACAATCGTCCGGTGGCCTTTGCCTCCGGGCACCCACGCTTCCCGGCCCGGATTGGGCCAAAACCACGAAACCGTTCGCGCGCCCGTCATCAGCGCCAGATGTAGTGTTCCAGTGTCGCCGCAAAAATGCATCGCACTGTGCTGAATAACCGCCGCCAGCTGGATGAGATTCAAGTCGCCGGCAAAGACACGCCACGGTTTGATCGGCAACCGGGGCAGGAGCGATTCCATTTTCTTGCGTTCCCGTTCGGTCGGCGCGCAGGAAATCGCCCAGCGTTTTTCGGGAAATTGTTTTGACAGCGCGTCCATCAACTCGGCGAACTGTTCCGGCGCCAATTCCTTGCGGTCATCCGTCGTAAACGGGCTGGCGTGAAAATATGTTCCCGTATCAGCAACGGAAAGGTTGGCAGCCCGCAAATGCGTTTCGGGAATTTGAATGTTAAATTCCGGCTGAGTGAACGGGAAGCCTGCCTTTTCCAGGCAACGGCAGCGTTGCAAATAAATCGGGTCGGGCTGGAACGGATGCGCTACAGCCTCGGTGAACATCCACCGCCAAAATGGCGGGCCGCCCCCGTTCTGCCGGCGGCCAAGCCGTTCGTGCGCGCCGCCCAGGAACGTCAACCAACTGGAGCGGTCGGAGCCGTTGAGGTTGATGAGGACGTCGAATTTCTCCCGGCGCAGCCGGGAAACCATTTGAATATTTTCGCGCAGTGTCGCATGGCGCGGAAACCGCATGTAACCCCAGACGTGGTCCACCCAGGGCACGCATTCCATGAGCGACGTGACATGTTCGGCCACCACGCAGTGTAAATCCGCCTTCGGATAAGCCTGTCGCACCATCCATAACGCTGGCAACAGGTGCACCGTGTCGCCTAGAAACCCAAGATCCAACACCATGACCTTTTTGGCACCGCGCGTGCGTTCCCAAAAGCCCGGTCGGATTTGCATCACAGAAAGAATTTAAACAAAAGTCGCCATCCCGGAATAGCATAATTTGCGGGCGCGATCCTTCTCAAGACTGGTCGTGGGGCGGGGAAACGGCAACGTTTGCGCCTTGATAAATGGTTGTGCTGCCTTCCCCTTCAAACCCAAACGGTACGAAAACGAAGCGGCGCAACGCCTTTTGGAACGCGGCCTGTTTTTCCGGAGGCACGAAAAACAACATGAATCCTTTTGCGCCTGCACCGAGCAATTTACCGCCGAGCGCACCGTTTTCACGCGCGGTCTCGTAAATCTCGTCCACGTCGGAATTGCTGACCGCGTCGGCCAGACTGCGCTTGAGCTGCCACGTTTCGTGCAATAGTTCGCCGAAGGCAGTCAAACCGCCGCTGCCCGTCAAAATGCCGTGCGCTTGGTCCACCAGCCGGCGCATCTGGCGCAATTCCGCCGTCTTGTCACGGATCCCGGCGATGACACTTGCCGCAATTTCACCGCCCAACCGGCTGCTGCCGGTGTAGAGCAGGCAAAGATGTTTTTCCAAATCGGCAAGGCGTTCGCGTTTCACGGCAACCGGCTCGACCTGAAACGAGCCGTCGGTCGAGAATTTCACAATGTTCACCCCGCCGTAAGCCGCCGCGATCTGGTCCTGGGAACCGACGCTTTCCTTCAAAATACCCTGTTCGAGCTCCAGTGCCTTGAGGGCAAGTTGATGCTTGCTCAAGTGTTCCCCGCGCAATTCCGTAAGTGCGCGGATGAGGCCGACGGCAAAGGTGGAGCTGGAGCCGATGCCGCTGCGCGCGGGCAAATCGCCCTGATGATGAATTTCCACGCCTTCGGCATTGGTGAAGCCGAGAAAGCGCAGCCCTTCGCGCACCGCCGGATGCAAAATTTCAGAAATGGAGGCGACGGTTTCGATGTGCGACCAGACAATGCGATGGCGCTCGGAAAAAAACGGTGGCAACAATCGCGCGCTGATGTAGCAGTATTTGTCAATCGTCGCTGACAGCACCGCGCCGCCTTCCTTTAGATACCAGGCCGGATAATCCGTGCCGCCGCCAAAAAAGGAAATGCGATAGGGCGTGCGGCTGATAATCATGCGGCCTCCTCTCGGAAAAACTCCCCGGCGCGCTGATACGATTCCGGCGTGCCAATGTCAATGAACGGAAACTCACCCTTCAAGGCATAGAAACCGCGTCCGCAACACTTCGGGAACACGTCTTTCTCGAGGCTCACCGGTTTGCCGGCGGGAATTTCCGCGATGGCTTCGCGCTGCAACAGATACAGTCCGGCATTGATGTAGCCGCCGGCATTTTGATTTTGCGGTTTTTCATGGAAAGAAATCACGGCGTCGTTCGCGTCCGTTTCGACCAGACCGGACGCGGCCACCTGCGGCTGATGCGTGAGCACCATGGAAAGTCGCGCCGATTTGGCCCGGTGAAATTCCACGAACCGCCACAAATCCAGGCGCGTGACGGAATCGCCGTTGGCCACGAGCGCGGTGGGCGACTGCACCAGCGGCAGACAGGCGCGCACTGCCCCCCCGGTGCCGAGGGGCGTGGTTTCAAGGTTGGCGACGATTTCCATGCCGTTCCAGTTTTCCGATTTCACAAAGTCTTGGACCATGCCAGCCAGATGGCCGAGCGACAAAATAATTCTGCGCGCGCCGAAACCCCGCAGCCATTCCAGATAACATTTCAGAAACGGCCGGCCATTGATCGGCGCCAGCACCTTGGGCCGGTCGGAGAAAACCGGGCGCAGCCGCGTGCCGAATCCACCGGCCAGAATCACGGTGTCAATGCTTTGCAGGCAAGTCGCGGGCAAGTTCCTGCCTCCAGTAGTTGAGCATGTCGAGCAGCGTCTGTCTGTAGGGAATTTCCGGTTTCCAGCCCGTCGCGGCCTTGAATTTGTCCGAGCTGGGGATTTGCAACGTCACGTCCGCTGGCCGGATGAGTGCCGGGTCCACGCGCGTCTCGATTTTGCCCGGGTGGCTCGTCATGGTCAGCAGCAGGTCGAGCATTTCGCCGATGGTCATCGTGATGTCACCGCCGATGTTATAGACCTCCCCGGGCGGGCATTTCTGCGCGAGCAACCAATAGGCGCGCACGGTGTCACGCACATCGGCGAACGTGCGGACGCTGTCAAGATTGCCGACCCGAATCACCGGCTCCTGCAAACCAACCTCGATGCGCGCGACCTGCTGCGCAAAAAATGAATCCACAAAAACCTCGCCGCGCCGCGGGCCGCTGTGCGTGAACATGCGCGTGCGGATGGTGCGGATTTTATAGGCTTCCCAATACATGAAACCCAGCATGTCCTCGCCGACTTTGCTGACGGCATAGGGGCTGACCGGGCGGAACGGACAGGTTTCGCGGATGGGAATGTCGGCCTTCGTGACCTGGCCATAAACTTCCGACGAACTGCAAATGTGGACGAGCGGGTCCTGTTTCAAAATCCGGATCGCCTCCAGCAAATTCGCCGTGCCGCTGATGTTGCATTCCAGCGTGTCCAGCGGTGCCATGTAGCTCGTCGTCACGAACGATTGCGCGGCGAGGTGAAAAATCACGTCCGGTTTCACGTCGCCAAACACACGGATGAGCGAGCCGAGGTCACGCAGGTCGCAGTCGTGGATTTTAATTTTCGGGTTGTTGTTCAGCAGTTGCCGGATGTTGTTTTGAGGGCTGCGCCAGCGTTTGATGCCGAAGATTTCCGTCTGCGGATGGTTTGCGGAGATGTATTCGGCCAGATGGCTGCCCACGAAACCGGTGATGCCTGTGATCAAGACGCGCATGGTAAATTCAATCAAATTCCTTCGTCGCGCTGCGACACGATGGGATGCTTGACCGGCCACCAAATTTTAAATTTCGGATCATTCCACACCACGGTGAACTGGCCGGCCCGGTTGTAATAAGTGTTTTGTTTATAGTGAAAAATCGCCGTGTCGCTCAAGACGACGTGGCCATTGCCAAACTTTGGCGGAATCAGGACCTGCAACCGGTTGACATCCGACAGCGTGAACGATTCCCACTGGCCGAACTGCCTGGAATCCTGGTCGTGATTGAGCACGACCAGGTAAAATTTTCCCTGCAGACAGGAGATTAATTTCCAGGTCTCGCCGTCGCCGTGAATGCCGCGCAGGACATTCCGGGTGGAAGTGGAAATATCGTCCTGCACGAGTTTTACGGTAATGCCGGCCTGGCGGTAAAGCTCCTCGTTGTAGGTCTCGACATAACTGCCGCGGAAATCCTCAAAGATGGTGGGAGGCTTGATGAGCAGCACGCCATCGAGTTTGGTTTTGGTCACTTCGAGCATAGCTTGCGCACACTTGCCTGGTAAATCGGGCAAATCAATTGGAGCGCCGAGAGCAGGAGTTTATGATTCAACCATGGGATGTCAACCCGCGGCTGACAAAACCGGGTTGTTCGATTCCGCCGGTTGAGGCAGATAAGGCGGGAATTTGTTCCACAGACCGTGTTTGGCATCTTCATAGTTGGCGCGATCATGAAACAGGCAACCGTATTCGACGGCGCCGGGGAAAATAAAAACCATTCCACGGTTGCGATAGCTCCAGGAGTTGACAAAAAATTTATAGCCGGCCGGGATGCTGGAAGCCACGTAATCGAGGTCAAGCTTCCGCCCTTTATACGCGTCGTAGTCCAGCCCGTTGCCGGCATCGAAATCATCTATAATGATGACCGGGTTCCGACAATTGGCAAAGATGATCGCCAGCTCATCCAACAACGGCCAGTATTCCCCCCAATGGGCATCCAGAAAGAACAGGGAGTGTTCGCGGATGGCCGGCAGATGCTTGCGCAGAAATTCCGGCGAAGTCGTGGTTTCGTAGGTTAAATTGGCGCTGCAATAAAAATCCAGTCCCCGTGGCCAGTCCCGCACATCGCAGGTGTAAACCCGGTCGAAGAGCAAAGTCATCGCAAAAGAACTCTCGCCTTCAAAGGTTCCGGTCTCGACAAAGTTGTGAAGCTGGAAGTCAGTCTGAAATTTTTTGATGATCTGAATCATGGGCGGGTCCACAAAAACCCCGTGTTTGAAAGGGGCCAGATAACGGCTGCTGCTCGAAAGATCCGAACCCCATTGTCGTTGCAACGCCAGGAATTCAGCCTGGGTTGCCCTCAGGCGCAACGACAGCGTCCCCAATTTGAGTTGCTTGACCGCGCGGCGTTGATTGGGGGTCAACCGCCGGTTGGCCGCGCGGTTCAGTTTGTAGTTTTTATACCACTCGAATTGGTTGTACCACTTGCGCACCCGCTGGCCGTAAGCGGTCTTCTTCCAGGCTCGTATCCAGGATTGCAGCATAAAATTGTTCACCCGATCGGAATATTCTCAAAATGCGCAGGCTGAGGCCTGTATGGCGCATTCGAGACGCGATCACGTTTAAGAAAGCCGAACACGCAATGCAACATAAATGTCCTCTTTGGCCCGGCAAAATTCCACATCGCGCGAAAGTTTGTCGTGCCATCGGATGATGGAACCATTGTTCCCACATCGCCTTGCTCCGGCCATCGCCAAAGTTCGCCTGCAAGTCTTTGTTGTGGCAACCGCCGGCTGGCGGTTTTTGAAAACAAAACTCTCGCTTTCTTCCGATGACCGCCAACAATATGTCAGCGCCGATGACAATGTTCCTGCTCAAAGTCTGGGGTCTGACCAAACCCTACCGGATGCGATTATTCCTCGGGGTGCTGACCGGCATTTTGACCGGGCTGATGTATCCGCTGTTGATCGGGACCATCATGTTCGTCTACAGCGCGGTGTTTCCCACGCCCGACGCCTCGGGCGGGGTACAGTTGCCGATGCAAAGGATGCCCAGGTTCGCCGAGCACTGGTTTTACACCGCGCGTCAGGCCCTGGAACAAGGCGTGGCGGCCCATCCCTGGGTGGTGACGGCGTTGATCGCGGCCATTCCGCTGATCATGTTTTTTCGCGGCCTTTTCGGCTATCTCAACATTTATCTCCTGCAATGGGTCGCCAGCCGCGCGGTCGCCGACATGCGTGTCCAACTCTTCCGGCGTTTGCTGGATTTGTCTGCTGCATTTTACAGCCAAAATTCATCCGGCCAGCTCATCTCGCGCGTCGTCAACGACACCGGCGCGCTGCAAAACATTCTGAGCGGCGCCACTTCGGTGATCGTCCGCGACCCCGTTACCTTGATCGTCATGTTGGGCTCTTTATTGGTGGAACAACCCAAATTAACCCTCATCTCGATGATCGCGCTCCCGTTGGGGATGATTCCCCTGGTCATTTACAGTCGTAAAATCCGCCGTTCCAGCCGCGAAGCGCAAACCCTCACCGCGGAATTGACCCAAACCATGACCGAGGCCTTTACCGGCCATCGCATTGTCAAGGCTTACAACCTCGAATCCATCGTCGCCGGACAATTTCAAAACGCCGCGCGCCGGTATGTCAGTCTCTACATGCGCCTGGTTCGGGCCAGCAACATTCCTGGGCCGCTGATTGAACTTTTCGGCTCCTGCGGCGTGGCCTTGTTGCTCGCGTACCTGATTTATCGCCCGCAGGGCCATCCCAATCCTGCTGCTTTTCTGCAATTGATCGGCGGTATTTTTGTGATCTATCAGCCGCTGAAGAATCTGACGCAGTTGCAAAATCAAATAGTGCAGGCGCGCGCGGCCAGTGAACGTGCCTTTGCGCTGCTCGATACTCAAAGCACGGTGGTTGAACCCGCCCGGCCACAAAAGCTTCAAGCGGCCGGCGCGGACATTCAATTCGACCGCGTCCATTTCTCCTACGGTGAGAAAATCGCGCTGGACGACATTAATTTGAAAATCAAATCAGGCCAACTCGTGGCCTTGGTTGGCGCCAGCGGCTCCGGCAAAACCACGTTGGCCAATCTATTGCTCCGCTTCTATGACCCGGCCCGTGGCGCCGTCCGCATCGGCGGCGTGGATATCCGGGAAGTCTCCACGCGCGACCTCCGCGGCCAGATCGCCGTCGTCACTCAGGAAACCATTTTATTCGATGAAACCATCCGCCGGAACATCGAACTGGGCCGACCGGGCGCGACCAACGACGAAATCATCGCCGCCGCAAAACATGCTTACGCCGACGATTTTATCATGCAAAGACCGGAAGGCTTCGACGCCGTCATTGGCGAGAAGGGCGTAATGCTTTCCGGCGGCCAGCGCCAGCGGATTGCCATTGCCCGGGCCGTCCTCCGCAACGCGCCCATCCTCGTGCTGGACGAAGCGACCAGCGCGCTGGACACCGAGTCCGAACGGGCGGTGCAGGCTGCGCTCGACGGGTTGATGAAGGGACGCACAACCATTTGCATCGCGCATCGGCTCTCAACCATTCTGCACGCGGATTTGATCGTGGTGCTCGACCGGGGCCGCATCGTGGAAACCGGCCGCCACGAGGAACTGGTCCGGCGTGGCGGCGTTTATCAAAAACTTTACGAATTGCAATTCTCGTCGTGAGCGCGCGGCCTGAAAAAATCCTCGCCTTGCAGTTCAAATACTTCGGTGACGCGGTGCTGCTCACGCCGGCCCTCCGCGCCCTGCGCGAACATTTTCCCGCCGGCGAACTGCACCTGCTGGTGCCGGAGGAACTCGCGCCGCTGTTCCAGCATCTGCCGCATTTCCATCGCGTCTGGCCGATGCCCCGCCGGCGCGGACGCGCGCAATTCGGCCAAAGCTGGCCCATGATTCGTGCGCTGCGCCGCGAGCGGTTCGATTGTTCGGTGGATTTTGCCAGCAACGACCGGGGCGCCATTTTAAGCCGGCTCATCGGCGCGCGCCGGCGGCTGGGTTGGGGCGGCGGCGGCGGATTTTTTGGTCGCAAATTTTGCTATACCGACCGGGTGATGCCGGAGGTGAAACCGCAGCATGAATCCGCGCGTTTGACTCACCTTTTGTCCGGCTGGCAAATCCCGCCGCCGCCTTCACTGGAAGCCGAAATCCAAGCCGATCCGGCCCTGGCCGTTGCCGCAAAAAAAATTCTCCCCGACGAACGCGCTGTCGTTTGCCATGTCGCTTCCAGCCAGCCAAAGAAGGAATGGCCGCTGTCGCATTGGGCGGAATTGCTTCGCCTGGCCACCGGGGCCGGTTTTCAGGTCGTCTTCACCACCGCACTCGGCGAACGCGAGCAGGCGTTGATATCAGAGCTGAAAAAGCTCGTGCCGGACGCGAAGATACTGCCGCCGGTGCCGGAGCTGTCCCGGTTTCTGGCCGTGTTGGCGCGTGCCGGCGTTTTCATTTCCGGCGACACCGGCCCGCTGCATTTCGCCGCTGGATTGGGCGTGCCGACCATTTCATTGTTTGGCCCTAGCTCCCCCGTGCAGTGGGCGCCCGTTGGCAGGCGTCATCAGATTCTCACGGGGAGTGCCTGTACTTGCGACGGCCAGCTGAGTGTTTGTCAAAGTGCCAGTCATTGCCTCGCGGCCATTTCGCCCGAACAGGTCTTTGCCTGTCTGCAAAAGTTGCGGTGACGCCGCGCCGATGCTGGAGCCCGGTCATGAAGAAATGGGAGCTTCTTTTCCATTATCTGCCGGGTGAGCCTTCCAAAGCCGCCCTGACTATTAGTGTAGCTGTTTCCATTAATTTGGCCCGTAAATTGCGTGTAACGTTTCACGCCGCCGGCTCGTATTAAGAGGCGACGGCTGAAAAGCCTGAAAATCAAAAAATGAAGTATGAAAACAAGACATAATGCCATTAGTTTTGTCACGGTTACCGTGACCATCGTTTCGCTGGGTGCCGGTCTATTATCGGCGAGCGCGGGAGATCGTTACCGTTCCGGTTCGTATGAAACCAGCGGTGGACGAAGCGGCACTTTTGAACAACGTATTTACCGCCAACCCGGTTCCAGTCAGCGCGATACCACCGTCCAAACCGGCAACGGTGTCTGGACCCGGCAATCCGATGCGACCTGGAATCGTCAGGCCGGTACGGCCAACCGCACCACCGTGACCACCGCGCCGAACGGGAAGACGGCCACCATCGATCAAAATGCCGTTCGCAACGGCAACACGCTCACGCTGAACGGCAGCCGCACGGGTTACGACGGCAAAACCTCCGATTGGAACAAGACCGTCACCGCGAACGGCAACGGCACCGCTACCGTGAACGGCCAATACACCCGCCAGAACGGCAACACGATTGACACGAGTTCAACCATCACCAAGACCGCCGATGGCCACACCACTGCCGGCACTTATACCACCAGTACCGGCAAGAGCGGCACGTTTGATAAAACCGTGGTCAACAGCGATGGCACACGCACGACCACCGACACGGTCACGGGCGCCAACGGGAAAACCGCCGATCGCGAGGTGACGACCACCAAGGATGACAACACGATTGATCGCACGGTCACCACGACGGGGCCGAACGGGAAGACCGAGACGCATTCCGGCAGCGTGACGTTTAATCAATAATTGATTTCCAAACAAAAATGCCCTGCCGAAATCTTCGGCGGGGCATTCTGCTTTTAAGACTATCGCCGGCCCAACTGGTGCAGCAATTTTCCATGAATCCCGCCGAAACCGCCGTTGCTGAACACGACGACGATATCGCCGCCCTGGGCGTGTTTCGCAGTATGCGCGACGATGGCTTCCACATCGGGCAGGTAGGCCGCGTTTTTGCCGGAATTTTTCAGGTCCTGCATGAGTTTTTCAGGATTTAGCCGCTTTTCAGGCGCGATTTGTTCCAGCCGCGCGACCTCCGCGACCACGACCGCGTCGGCGTCGGCGAACGCGCCGGCCAGTTCGCTTTGAAAGACATTACGCCGGGTAGTGTTGCTGCGCGGTTCAAAAATGGCCCAGATCTTTTCGCGCGGATATTTGATGCGCAACGCGCGGAGCGTTTCCCGGATGGCCGTCGGGTGATGGCCGAAATCGTCCACCACCGTCACGCCGCCAGCGATGCCCCGCACCTCCATCCGGCGCTTGATGCCCTTGAAGGTGTCGAAGGCAGACTGAATCTGGTGATTCTTCAACCCGCAATGTTTGGCGCAGGCGATGACGGCCAGCGCGTTCCGGGCGTTCAGTTCCCCCATCATGTTCAGGTGAAATTTAAAGCTGGGAATTTCAAATTCGGTGGCCGTCGGGCCATAACGAAGGTTGAAGGCCTGAATGGCGTTGTTTTCGCCCAGACCGAACCGTTTCACCGGACAATGGGTCACATTCAATAACGGCGCCAGATTCGGGTCGTCGCCGTTGGCCAGCAGCAGGCCGTTGCGCGGAACGAGCCGGATGAAATGCGAGAAGGATTTTTTGATCGCGTCCAGGTTTTCAAAAATGTCGGCATGGTCGAATTCGAGGTTGTTGAGGACGGCCACTTCCGGCCGGTAATGGATGAATTTGCTGCGTTTGTCAAAAAAGGCGGTGTCGTATTCGTCGCCCTCGATGATGAACCATTCGGAGTCGGTGAACCGCGCGCCCTGGCTGAGGTTGTTCGGAATGCCGCCGATGAGATAGCTCGGATTCAATCCGTTGTGCTCAAAAACCCAGGTCAACAGCGAAGTCGTGGTGGTTTTGCCGTGGGTACCGGCCACGACGATGGAGCGTTTGCCGCGGATGAAAAATTCCTTGAGCAACTCCGGCAGCGAGCCATGGCGCAGTTTGTGGTCCAGCACGAATTCCGCCTCCGGGTTGCCGCGGGAAATGGCGTTGCCGATGACCACCAGGTCCGGTTTGTGCGCGAGGTTCCGCTCGGCATAACCGTTCATCACCTCGATTTTTCGCTCCGCCAGAAACGTGGACATGGGCGGATAAACGTTCTGGTCCGAGCCGGTGACGCTGAAACCTTTTTCCTGCATGGCGGCGGCTGCCGACGCCATGGCCGTGCCGCAAATGCCGGTGAAATGCACCGATTTGATTTCCGATGAAAACATGCCGGTGAATTAAACCATGAAGACCCGGGGGCACAAAGTTTTTTGATTTGTGTTGCGGTGGCGACCTGACTCCGAAAAACTTGAGTGTGAACACATTGTTTTATTTAAAGAGTTAGGAATTCTATTCCCAACACGCACTGGCGAAGTTGATCTGGCTGCGGTGTTGGAAGTTTGCTTCGATTTGACGGACAAGCATCGGGTGATGGGTTGGGGACTGACACCCGAAGCACATTGAACGGCGAAACCGGGCCGGTTCATGAAAAAATGGGAGAATCGCTTTCTGCCTTTTGGCAGGTGGCCATAGATTGCGCAGGCCAAATATGAAAATCAGCATCATCATACCATTCTATAACGAAGAGGAAAACGTGGCATTGGTCCTGGAGGAGACGCATCGGACGAATCCGGAAGCTGAAATTATTGCCGTGAACGATGCCAGCGGTGACCAGACCGAGGCGATGATCCGGAATCACCCGGACGCCCGGTTGATTTCCTTTGGCAGCCATCTCGGACAGAGCGCGGCGCTTTATGCGGGGCTGAAATCGGCGCAGGGTGAGATTTGCGTGATGATGGATGGCGATTGTCAGAGTGACCCGGCGGATATTCCCCATCTAGTTTCCATGCTTGGTCGCGCTGACCTGGTCTGTGGCTACCGGCGAAACCGGCAGGACACCTGGTTCCGTCGGAGTTCTTCATGGATTGCTAACTTCATTCGCCGGATGGTCTTGCACGATCGTATCCGAGACACGGGTTGCACATTAAAGGCCATGAGAAAGGCAGATATGCGTCATTTGCTTCCATTTGATGGTCTGCACCGTTATCTCCCGGTTTTTTTTATTCATGCAGGATTGCGGGTTACTGAAGCCCCCGTCAATCATCGTCCTCGCAAACATGGGAAGTCCAAATATTCCATCTGGGAAAGAGCCGTGCGCGGACTTCATGATTTGATCGGTGTGCGCTGGTTGATGGCGCGCCGGATTTCCTGGCCAAAAAATGGAGAGATTCAACATGAATGAGCCGCTTTTGCGAATTGCCAACGAAGTTATTACACCATGGAAACTGGTGGGTTACGCTGGAGCATTCACCTTTTCTGCTCGCTGGGTTGTGCAAATGCTGGCCTCGTGGAAGTTGCAACGTTCGGTTTTCCCGCGATTCTTCTGGTATATGAGCATGATTGGAAGTTTGCTGCTGCTCTCCTATTTCACCTTCGGAAAGACTGATTCTGTGGGAATTTTGTCCAATTTATTCCCACTGGGTATTGCAGCTTATAACTTATTTTTGGAATTTAAGAAGAGAGCCCGGTTGCCTCTGTAGTTTTCCCGGCTCAAACAATCGACCATCCACCCGCCGCCGGTCGTTACCCTGGTCAGGAGAGATGATTGTTTCTTTCCGGCAAATCTGTAAGCGATATTCAGTTTTCAACCCTTGATTTTTCGCTACACTGTCGCCAATGCACTGGCTGCAAACGATTGATACTGCTGTCTTTCGCTTTATCAACGGCTCGTTAAGCAATCCGTTCTTCGACTGGCTCATGCCCCTCATGAGCGGCGGCGACGGCGTCATGCGCTGGTTCGTTCCGCTGGCCATCGCCCTCGTTTTATCCGCGATCTGTTTCGGCAATGCCCGCGCGCGCCTCTGCGCGGTGATGATTTTTCTCGTCATCACGCTCGGCGATCCGCTCGTCGTTAACACCATCAAACATCTCGTGGAACGCCCGCGCCCGTGCATGGTGCTGCCCGGGGTGGTGGAACGCCTGGGTTGCACTCCCTCGGGCAGCATGCCATCCGCGCACGCGGCGAACTGGTTCGCCATGACCATGGTGATGTTTCTTTTTTACCGCCGCAGTCTCTGGTTCATGCTGCCGCTGGCGCTGACTGTTTCGTTTTCGCGCGTTTATGACGGCGTGCATTATCCCAGTGACGTCCTGGCCGGCATGATTTTGGGCGCCGGCTACGCCGCCGCCGGAGTGGTAGCGTTGCAAACCATCTGGAATTGGGCCGGGAAAAAGTGGTTCCCGATCTGGCACGCCCGATTGCCATCGCTTTTGAATGCCGAATGCCGAATGCCGAATGCAGAGGTCGATGCGCAAACTTCAGCTACCCTCGGCTCTCGACCCTCGACCCTCGACCAACAATGGGTCCTTCTCAGTTACGTTCTGATTTTTATCATGCTGATCGCGAGCTGGGGGTATCTCGCCAGCGGCACCATCCAACTCAGCCAGGACGAAGCCTATCAATGGGTCTGGTCGAAGCACCTGGCCTTGTCGTATTACAGCAAGCCGCCGGGGATCGCGCTGATTCAATTCGCGGGCACCCACCTTTTCGGCGACAACGAATTCGGTGTCCGGTTCTTTTCACCCCTATTCGCGGCGATTTTAAGCGTGATGATGTTGCGTTTTATCACGCGAGAAGTCGGCGCCCGCCTGGCTTTCTGGCTGTTGCTCATTGTCCTTGCCGCCCCGTTGCTCGGCATCGGCACGATTTTGATGACCATTGACCCGCCGCTGGTCCTCTGTTGGACGTGGGCGATGATTGCCGGCTGGCGTGCGGTCCAACCGGACGGACGGACGCGTCACTGGGTCCTGGTCGGCTTGGCGATGGGGCTCGGTTTTCTGTGCAAATACAGCGTGCTCTATCAACTCGTGTGCTGGACGGCTTTCTTTGCGTTCTGGCCGCCGGCGCGCGTCCATTTGCGAAAACCTGGGCCATGGCTTGCGGGGCTGGCCTTTCTGGTTTGCACGACGCCGGTCGTTTTTTGGAACTGGCAGCATGGCTGGATCACCATCCATCACGTCGCAACGGATGCGGGACTGCATTCGCGATGGCATCCCACGCTACGTTACTTCTGGGATTTTGTTTTTCAAGAACTGGGATTGCTGAATCCGATTTTTCTGATCGGCGCACTTTGGGCCATGATTGGTTTTTGGAAATTCCGCCGCGAACAGCCTTTGTGGCTTTACTTTTTTTGCATGGGCGCGCCGGTCTTTCTGGGGCACTGGCTCTTCTCATTTCATTCCCGGGTGCTGCCGAACTGGATTGCGCCGGCCGTGGTGCCAATGTTTTGCCTCATGGTTGCTTATTGGGATGAGCGACGGCGCTTCGCCAGGCCGTTTTTGGTCTTCGGTCTCGCCCTGGGATTTTTCGCCTTGGCCATCATGCACCAGAGCAAGCTGGTGGGAAAAATCACCGGCGACATGCTGCCCGGCTCAAAAGACCCGGCGCGCCGCGTGCAGGGCTGGAAACAAGAGGCCGCGTTCGTGGAATCGGAACGCGAAAAATTGCAGCGGGCCGGCAAGCCCGCGTTCATTATATGCAGCCACTATGGCATCACCGGGTTGTATTCGTTTTATATACCCGGCGCGAAAGCTGCGATTGGTTCGAACGAACCGCTGGTTTATGCCATGGACTCCGACGCGCCGGAAAACCAATTTTATTTCTGGCCGGAATACAACTACCGCGAGCATCGCCAGGGACAAAACGCCGTTTTTGTCAGTGAAGTGGATCCGTATCCGCTGGAAAACGGCTGGTTCTGGAAATGGCTGCAGCGCCAGCCCATCCAGTACGGCAAAATTCCGCCGCCCGCGCCTGCGTCGGAGAAACTGGTGCAACAGTTTGCCTCCGTCACCGACCTGGGCGAACACGACATCGAACTCGACGGCCGCGTGTTTCATCGTGTGCACCTCTGGGCGTGCTACCATTTGAAATGAGAAGGGAGAAGCGCGAGGTGAGAAACGTCGGCAAGGATCCAACGACTGCGGGAATTGCCACTTCCTCATCGTCCTCGTTCCCGTCCGCGATTGTTCTCCGCGTCCGCAATTACGACCTAGCGGCCACGCTGGATTCCGGTCAGGTCTTCCGCTGGCAGGAACAAAACGGTTCATGGATCGGCGTGGTGGGAAAGCATTGGGTGCGGCTCAGACAGATGTGCGACGGCATCCGCGCCGAAACCGCGGCCCCGGTCAAAAACTGGGACTGGCTCCTCGAGTTTCTGCAGATCGAAGTTGATTGGGCCGCCGTACTTGAGACGTTTCCTGACGATGCGCCGATGCGCGCGGCGGTTGCCGCGTGTCGTGGACTGCGTGTGCTGCGCCAGGACCCGTGGGAATGTCTCGCGTCGTTTATTTTGTCCTCCACCAAGCAAATCGTCCAAATCCGGCAGATTATTGCGCTGCTTTGCGAACGGTTTGGTGAGCCGATCACGCCGGGAGCGCCGGCATCCTGCCGGCGAGTTCCCGCGCAAGCGACGAATGCTGCCGGCAGGGATGCCGGCGCTCCCGGAAACGCCCGCCATTTGTTCCACGCTTTTCCTTCGCCGGAAAACCTCTCGCGTCTGACCGAGGCTGAACTGCGCGCGTGCAAGATGGGATTTCGCGCGCCGCATCTGCTTGCCGCCGCGCGGCAGATTGCCGAAGGTAAATTTGATTTGAACCGGCCGCGCCATTTGCCGCTGCCCGAGGCACGCGCGGAATTGATGAAACTGCGCGGCGTGGGCGGTAAAATCGCTGATTGTGTTTTGCTGTTTGCCTATGGTTTTGACGGGGCATTTCCGGTGGATGTCTGGGTGGAACGTGCCTTGCACCGGCTTTATTTTCCGCGCCGGCGGGTGACGGCCAAACGCCTGCGCCATTTCGCCGCCACGCATTTCGGGCCGCACGCGGGCCATGCGCAGCAATATCTTTTTCATTACATGCGAACGAAGTTGGGCTAAAATCGCGCACGAAAAATGAAAATTGAAGTCATCCTGACGCCGGCGGAACTGCCCGCACTGGCCCGCCGCGATTTGCGGGATGCCATGTGCGTGGTGTTTGACGTGCTGCGGGCCACCAGCACGTTCGTGACCGCATTGCAGAACGGTGCCAAGGCCGTCGTGCCCGTCAGTGAAATTTCCGAGGCGCTGGCCTGGCGGCAAAAGGAACCGGAGGTTCTGCTGGGCGGCGAACGCGACGGCGTAACCATCCGCGCCGATCTGACCGGCGGCGTTGATTTTGATCTCGGTAATTCCCCGCGCGAACACACACCGGAAAAGGTCCGGGGCAAAATTATTGTCTCCACCACCACCAACGGCACGCGCGCGTTGCGCGCCTGTGCGGGCGCACAAACCGTCCTGGCCGCGTCGTTCCTGAATCTGGCCGCCACGGTGGCATTCATCAAAAAGCTCCAGCCCGTGCGGGTTGTGCCCGTCTGCGCCGGCACGCACGAAAACACCGCGCTGGAAGACGTCCTGGCTGCGGGTGCGTTGTGCGAAATGTTATTGGACGGCGCCGGTGCGCCCGACCTTTCGGATTCGGCGGAAATCGCGCGGGCTACGTATGCGCAGGCGAAAGCCAATCTGGCGGTTGCGGTTGGCCGTTCGGAAAATGCCCGGCGGTTGCTGGGGATTCCGGAGTTGCGCGACGACGTTTCGTTCTGCCTGCAACGGGACATTTTCCCGCTGGTCGTAAAACGGGCCGCCGACGGCACGGCCTTTGTCTCCGTAATTTAGATGGCTGACGTAACCGGTTTAAAACCGGTATTGCATCGTGGCGAGAATGAGGTGGGAGTCAAAATCGTTGTTTCCGCCTGAAGTTTCGTCCGTGTAGTGGCAAAAACCGTATTTCAGACTTACGCGGAGGTTCTCCGTGAGCCGCCTCACGATTTCAGCAGTGACGGCGTGTTCTTCCGTGCCGGCGCCGTAAGGCAGCCCGACGGCGGCATAGTTGTTGTAGTCGTCCGCGCGGTAATAATAATAGCTCACGTTGAGGTCGGTTTTGTCATCCACGACGAAATCCGACGAGAAGTTCACCGTCCAATAATTATTTTGGGCGTTAAGAATGGCCTGCGTGTAATCCGAGGCCGGGGTCTTGGTTTCGCTTAAAACATAATTGATGCCGGCAGTCAGGGACAACCGGGACCACGGCGACCAACTGGCGTCTCCCGCGAGGATATGGCTGGTCATCCGCGAGGATTCCGTGCTGCCCAGACCCGAAATCGGGTCCGGTTCGGTGTTAATGGTGGACAATTGATATTCATAGCGACCGGCTAGGGACACATTCTGCCAGGGCCGCAGGGTCAGCCTTATGTTCCCGTCATACGTGTCAAAATCCTGCATCACCAGATAGCCGGGATAGCGATATGTCGTGAGACTGTTGTTGGCGGTGCTGTCCAGCGGGAAATTGGAATTGTAATTGTGGGCTTCATAGTAACCCCCGGCGTCCACGGTGACCCGGTACCACGGATACCATCTGAGCCCGGCGCTGTATTTTTGAAAGAACCGGCTGCTGTCGATCTGGCTTTGGACCGACTGGAACTGGTTGAAACCGCCAATCGGAATCAACCCGCCGTACTCGTTCAGGTTTCCGCTGCCTTCCGTCCATTCTCCCCGGACATAATACACCCAGTTGGTGACACCGGTGTAGGTCGCGTCCAGACGTTCGCAGACCTCGAGATCACTTTGGTCGCCCTGGCTGTCGGGAGGGTTGGCCGTTGTTCCCTCGAAGGTCTCAATCTCGCTGGCGTTTACGGCCGAATCCTCTTTTTGAACGCGCAGCGAAGGTACGATGGACAGATTCTGCATGGGCCGTGCGTACAGGTTCAGATTGGCCACATGGTCCTGCACCCAGGAGTTCCCATTCAAATTGTTGTATCCGAATCCGTCGGCCGATGGGCCCAGGTTCGATTGATAGACATAACTGCCGGTGAAATCATTGTGCAAATCCGAGTACGAGTAAGCCGTCGAAAACATCAGGTTGTCCTTCAGCCAGGTTTCCGTGAAGGCGTGGACGTTGAACAGGTCGTAAGTAACGCTCGACTGGTCGGTGACGCCCTGCTGGATCAGCTCGCCGGGCCATTGGACGATGTTCAAGGAATCATTCAGGTTGCCGGTTTCATAACGCAGCCCCACTCCCAAATCGGTGGCCTTGATGTGATCGGTCGCGTCCAGTTGGAAAATGTCGCTGTGCTCGTCAATGTTGTAATAGGATGGATTCAAGCCGCGCACGGCGCCCGGGTTGTTGAGCGGATCCGGATGGGAATAGCCCCAGATGGTGGAGCCCTCCTCCCCGTTCCGGTAGGTGTGGGTGTACTTGAACGTGAGGTTCGGCACGTTCGGCAGATTCGCCAGCCGCAATCCGCCTTCCACGGAAAATGTTCCGTTGTCCAACGCCAGCGCGTCATCGGACAGCGGATACCACATGCCCGAGGGCGGGTAAAAGCCGCCATCGCCATTTTCCCAGGTCCGGAACTGGTCGTAATTCAAACGCACAAACCCGATGTTGGCCTGCTCGAGATCCAGCTTTAACTGGTAATCGCGATTGTCGAACAGGGCGTGGCCGTCCGCCGACAAGGTGGTGTTTTTGCCGAGACCGGTCCCGAAATGGAAATCCTTGATGCCACCAAACGCCCCGTTCCGGCTCTGGTTATTCTGTTCCGCCTGGGCTTTGTTGCCCGAAGTGGCAAACCCGCCGACGGCCGGCTCAACCCAGTTGTTGTAGATGTTCGTCCCGCCCTCGAACAGCTGGTCCGGGGTCAGCGGCGGCGGAGTGGCCGCCGGCGCGTTCGTGTCTGCCGCCCGGAGGGTGGGCAGGCCCCCGCAAAGACCGAGCACAGCGATCCCACACCACCGCATCCGGTCTTTGAAAGCTGTTCTTTTGATTTTCATCGATGTTTCGGTGCCGGTTAAAATTGCAGGGCGGAATTGACTTGGGAACCATGAATGGCCTCGTGACAGCCCGCCGTCCAGCAGGTGCCTTCCTGCAAACGCAGGGTATGATCGGAGCCGCCAATGAGAATCCGACCGTTACTGACCTGCTGGAAATGACAGCGGAAGCACAGGTTCGCGTCCCGGACGCTCAACAGCTTGGCGTTGATGGAACCGTGCGGATTGTGACACGTCGTGCAACCTTCGCGCATGGCTTCGTGTTCGAAGACATACGGACCGCGCTCGGCCGGATGGCAGCGCAGGCACATTTCATTTTCCGAAAGTTCCGACGTGCCGCCCCCCAGAAAGATGGAACCCTTGTGCGGGTCATGGCAATCGCTGCAACTCATGTGGCCTTCGGGCACCGGATGATGGTCGGGCAATTGAAATTGGGCGCGCACGTCGGCATGGCATTGGTAACAGATCGTTTCTTCCGACCGCGCCGGTTCAACCCCAGGTCGCGCCCCGTAACTGTCTGTCTCGGCCCGCCCGGAGGTGAACGTGTAGGGAGGTTTGGTATCTCCGCCCGATTCCGCATGCGTGCTGCATGGGCCGTGACAGGATTCGCATCCGGCGTCCAGCGCGTTGGTTCCCCGGACCATCAACCGCGCGTGATCGGCGGTGACGAAATCCTTGTAGATGTCGTCGTGGCACGTATCGCACTGGTCGGAGCCGATGTAAGAGGCGCCGGGGACATTGGGGAGTTGGACCACGGAACGGCTGACGGTGCTGCAGGAAATCACCACCAGCAGCGGAGCCATTGCCCCGACGATCAGCGCCGGCCATCGGCCCCATCCGGCGGAGAACCGGTTGACGATCTCCTTGAGGCGGTTCCGCAAGATGTTTCGTGGCGACTTCATTGGAATAATTGGCCGTCCACCCAGGTTTGCGCGCTTTGCAAAAGCTGTATGTCATACGGGCCGTTGTGAACGCCGTAACTGCCGTCGTAGTACACCAGATACAAATCAAAGCGGGCCTTTTTGATGTCGTCGGGAATCAATGCCTGCCCGGCCGCGTTGGGTCCGGAGCCGCCCGGGGACAAATCGCCGGCCGTCGTGTATTCCCAGGCCACGGTCCCATTGGTCTGCAGGGCCGCCGGCGCCGCATTGGCTGCCCACAGGTTCAACAGGGCCGTGGTCTGCTGGACTTGATTCGATACGTCGCCGGTCACAAATTGAACCAGCCCGGCCGGGTCGGAGTGGCAGTTGTAACAGAGATTGTACGTGGCCACCTCAAAGGTGTGGCCGGTCGAGTTGTTGGTGGTTTGCATGTGACACTCCGCACATTGCCCTTCGAGCCATGAATGTGTGGAGGGCAGTCCGGGCGTGGGGCCGGTGGCCAGTTCACCCACGGTGCCCAGCAACATGTTGTACTGGGGCGAATGATGGGGTGACCGGCTCGTGTCGGTCCAGGCCGCGCCCCGGTCGTTGTGACATTGGGCGCAGACATTGATGGCGGGATTGTACTTGTTTGAAAACACGTCCGTGCTCGCGAGGTAGAAGTCATTGGTCGAGGCGAGGGCGCAACGGATTTGATTCGTGTAGAGCAACCCCAATTGGTTGTTGGTGATGTAGGCAACGTTCCCCGTCAATGAATTGGTGAACACAATCACTCCGTTCAGCACATTGGTCCAGACCTGGGGGGCATGCGGGTTGTGACAGACATCGCAGGTGATGGCCATGTCGTAGTCGTTGGTGAGGGTGGCGCTCGGATTTCCGCCCAGCAAAAGGGTAACCCGGGCGGAACCGGAGTGGCATTGGCCGCAACTGGTGATGTTGTTGGTGGAGGCCGCCATGGATTGAAGCGCGTCCGGCACCACCGCCGCATGGCCGCTGGTTTCCCATTCTTCGAAGGTTGGATGCTGGTCGCCCGTGTGGCAGCCACCGCAGACCTGGGCCGCGAGTTCCACGCGCGGCACCACCGTGGGGTCCATGGGATTGGCCGCGTGATAACCGCCGGGGCCATGGCAATTCTCGCATTGCACGCCCTCCAGTTGCGGCGTTTGAGAGGCGTCCGTGAATCCGGTCGGCAGGCCGTACCCGACCGTATGACAGGGCAGGCAACTGGGATTCGTGCTCTGATTGATCTGCTGGAGCGCCTGGAACGCCTGTGCGTGCGCGGTGTTCGTCTCCGTGTTGTAAATATTTCCATGGCACCCCGCGCAGGTCTGGGAACTGGCATATTGGGGGCCGGGACCGGAAACGCGGAAAAAGTCGTTGCTATAGATGTTCGTGATGGTACCGATCCGGCCCAGATTGGTGGGCTTGCCCACAGTCAACCAGGTGGCATCCGTCAAATGCAGCTTGTGCCAGACCTGGTAATATCCCGACGGACCATCCCAGGTGATTTGAACGCTGTTGGTCGTTTTTTGAATCCCGGTCATTACGGGCATTCCGGGCATGCCGCCGGGCTGCGTGATGCTCAGATGTTGAACGCCCTGCGCTCCCGTGGACAAACCGCTCAGAAAGAAACCAGCTGCCGCAACCATCAAGACCGCTGTCCACCCAATCAACGAGGTTAGATCCGGGTTCGTAAACTGCGAATGCCGATGCCTTGGCAATTTGCGTCCGCCCGGACCTACCACCACCCTCGAAGGCCCAAAGAAAACCGGACAGCCACCGGCCGGGCAGCCTGCTGATTTCGAGCGAGTTGCGAATTGAAATCGGGCGTTCATTTGCTCCATGGCAGCCTTCCATGCAGATGGATTTGAGGCTATTCCGATATTGTCGTTTGCTTGCCTTGAATTGTTCTGTGTTTGCCAAAAAAATGGAGGTTGGTTTGCCGGGAGAACAGATTTTGCTCGCGCACCCCGTCAAACCCCGGCAGGTTGAAACGTCCCGATGGGACGCACCATGAATTCGGCACCGACGAACAAAGTTGTTTCCGCGGAAAAAACACGGCTGGAGGAACGGGCCCACGCCCGGGTCATCCTGCTCACGCTGGTTTCCTTTCTGCTGGGCGTTGCCGCGACGGCCTCTTGGTTTCACTTCGCCGCCAACCGCCCCGCGGAAACTTCAAGTTCCCAAACGAATGATCAGTCCGCCACCGAGCAACCCATCAACGCGACTGCGCCGGTCCAGCCCTTTGTTCCAAGCCATCCGCCGGTGGACGCCGCCACGATTGCAGCCGTCAAACAGGCGGTTCCCGATTATGCTTCCCTGTCCCTGGAGGACGGGACGCAAATTCTCCGCGCGGCGGCGCTGAAACAGTTCGCGGCGGCGGCTAGGGAGATGGACGCGCAGGTCAAGCAGGCCCAGGAACAACTCGTTCAAGCCGAAAGCAACCAGGCCGCCGCTGGACAACCGGCCGCCCTGAAAAATCTTCAGCAAACGCAGGTGGAACAGACGGAAAAACTCCAGCAGATCGCGGCGCAACTTCAGGCGCAAATCGCAGCGTTAAAACAACTGAAGAATGCCAAATGATGTTTGCCGTGAGTTGACCGCAGACAGGCAATAGAACAGGGCAAGCCGGGAGCGCCGGCATCCTGCCGGCGAATTTCTTGATGACTTGCTGCGCTACGCCGGCAGGATGCCGGCGCTCCCGGAAGAAGCCGTTCCTTCACAACCAAAACCCCTCCCGGATGAAGGGGAGGGGTCTGAAGCGGTTCTCCTGTTATTTGTGATTACGGGTTGGTTATGACCCGGAAGAACATTTGCGCGTTGTTCCGCGTGGGCGTCAAATAACTGACCGAGTTGCCCGTGCCCGGGATGGGATTGCCGATGTTTTGCCAGCCGCCGCTCAATGACGAGATGCCCTGAATCTGATAGGTGTTGCCCGATTGCGTGTTAAAGGCGACCTCGGCGGCCGTGTAGATGGCGATCGTATTGGTGACTCCCGAATTAACCAGGGTATTGCCATCCATCCAGACCACGCCGCCGGGTACCGTGATGCCGGACTGCGTCGGATTAAGGCCCAGGGCATACATCATCCAGTTGGGAACGCCGTTGGTGTTGTTGATGGCATTGGGCGCGCCAGCGGGATTGTTGATGGTTCCAAAATAATTGGTCACCCAGGAATCCGGCAGACCGCCGGGCACGGATACGCCCGTCAGATTGGCGATGGAAGCCTGGAGCAGTCCCACCGCGTAGGCCGTGTTGTGGACTCCCAAACTGCCGTCATTATTGACGAACAGCCAGTTGTAAGCTGCTTCCAGTTGCGGCTGGGTCCAACTGGAACTGATGGACAGGGACGCTTTGATCGTGCCAGTCGGCGGCAGCAACGTGGACAATTCATTCAACAGACTTTGAACTTGCGTCTGCGCGCCTTGGATGACCCCGCTCCCGTCAAAATTTTCCACCGGGAAATCGAACGAAGTGATTGAACCATGACATTGCTGGCAGGCTGCAATCAAGTCTTCGCCGTTCCAGGAGTTTTCAAAGGTATGGCCGCCGGCGTGGAGATAGGCCGGATCCGTTGAGGCAATGGTCTGCATGTGGCAGGCGACGCAGGTGTTCGTGACGGCACTGGCATGGGCTGAACTGGGGATGGTCAGGCCATAGGTGAAACCATTGACGCCCTCCAGCATGTCGGCTTGCGGCCCTTCATGCGGCCCGAAATAAGCGCTACCCTTGGTGGTGGACGCATAAGTCGCCGCGTCCTGCCGGGCGTGGTGGCATTCCATGCACAGGAGACCTTCCCCGGCATTGGTGATGACGGTGCCATCCATGAGCGTCACGGCGGCCAGGGTGCGAATGATATGAGAATTGGGCGCGTTGGTGGCGGGAAGGGTTGCGCCATGCGGTTCGTGACAGGTCTGGCAGTTGATGGCCATGTACGCGGTATTCGTCGTCGTATCGCCATCAATCCGGCCAATAAAACCGTAAGCCGTATGGCAACCCACGCAGGTGGCGTTGCCGGCCGGATCACGCGTGGTTACCGCGTGAACGGAATTGTTCCATTCGGCCACATCGATGTGATTGGGCGGATCGTCATGGCATTGGGCGCAATCGCCCGAGCTGAAGTTCACGTCGATGAGATTGGTGTTTCCCAGTGAATAGGCGTGCTGGCTGCCGGGTCCATGGCAGTTCTCGCATTGGATGTTGGCCAGATTGGCCAGCGCAGGATAGTTGGTCTGCATGCTCGCCCAGTTGTTGGTGTTCAGCACGGCCGGAAAAACCCAGCCAAGCTGCGCCGCCACGTCATCGAATCCGCCGTTGACCGCCAGCGCATTGGTGTCGTAGCCGACCGTATGACATTGGATGCAACTCTGGCTGTAATGACTGCTCACCAGCCCGTCGATGCCCCGGCTGAACATGGTGGCGTGCTCGGTCAAGGACCAGGGCTGCACCATGTCGGGTGCAGCCTGCCCGCCGCTATGGCACAGCGTGCAGGTGTTGATTCCCATGTAAGTGCCGGCCGTGAGGATCTGAACCACATTGGTGGTTCCACTGGTGGTGTTGACCGTGGCCACGACGGTATATTGCCCGGCCAGATCCGGACGCAGCAGGGTGCGGCCGGCCACTTGATACACCAGACGGTCTGACGGTTCGTAGATGGGCACGTTGGTTCCCAAGGGACTGGCGTTCGTCGTCGCGGCGGACCCGGCGGGCCTGTTGGTCACCGCCCAGGTGACACTGAGAATGTTCGAGGCGGAAAAGTTGGTGCTGGTTTCAACTTCCAAATAGGCCGGCTCGCCCACGGGAACATTGACCAAGCCGCCTGACACTTCCGTGTTGGCCGGTAGACCATAAGCCACGATGTCACCCGGCGTAAGCGGGCGCGCCACGATTTGGGCCTGGAGGTTCGTCTGGGCCTTGGCGGCGTTCACGGCGGCCATGGCCGTCAGCATCACCGCCAGCAGACAGGTTTTGATGAAAGGTTTCGCATTCATATTTTTTTTGGGTTTTGAAGGTTCTTCGTCCAGCGTCAGGCGAACTGGGTTTGTGACGGGAAACCGGCCGGATTCAAGACGGCTTCCACGGGGTAAAAGGATCGGGCGCCGGCGGGCCGGATTTTTTCCGGGGCCGGGTTGATTTTGGCCATCACCGCCGCCGTCCGTCCGGCAATGATGGTCTGGCACTGTGACAGCTCCTGTGCCCGGCCCTTCGTGTTCTCGCGCACAATGGTTTCCAGATCGTCGATGTCGTAGAGGAACACGTTGTTCAACTCCTGTACGGCCGGGTCGATGTCCCGCGGCACGGCAATGTCCACGAGAAACAGCGGGCGGTTGCGCCGCGCCGATAGAACGGCCGCCACGTCCTCGCGATGCAGAACGAGTTGGGGCGAACCGGTCGAACTGACCACGATGTCCGCGAGGGCCAGCGCCTGCCGGCATTCATCGAAACTCACCGCGCGACCGCCGAATTCCGATGCCAGATGTTGCGCGCGTTCCAAAGAACGGTTGGACACCAGCACCGTGCGCGCGCCGCGCTTGGCCAGATGCCGGACACAGGCTTCGCCCATTTTGCCCGCGCCAATGATCATCACGACCTTTTCACTCAGGTCCCGGTCAAAAATCCGCTCGGCCAGCTCCACCGCCACGCTGCCCACGGAAGTGGCGCCGCGGCCAATGGCGGTGCGCGTCCGGATTTCCTTGGCGGTTTGCAGGGCCGACTGAAAAATGCGGTTCAGCGTCTTGCCGGTCAGTTTGGCCGCCTGCGCCGCCAGATAGGCGTGCTTGACCTGGCCGGTGATTTCCGTTTCGCCCAGCACCATGGAATCCAACCCGCTCGCCACGGAAAACAAATGACTCACGGCCGCTTCGCCTTCCTTGAAATAGAGATAGGGGGAAAAATCAAAGTCACTGCCGCTCAGTTGTTGGAACAGCGCGTTTACGGTTCCATTCAGCCGCGGCGTCACGCCGTAAATTTCCACGCGGTTGCACGTGGACAGCAGCACGATTTCGGAGAGATTGCCGGCCAGTTTCAAACGGCAACCGCTGCAGGTCAATCGCGAGCGATGCACGGCCAGCTGTTCGCGCACCTCGACCGGGGTGGTCTTGTAACTCAGGCCGGCGACGAAAATGTTCATGGCCGCCCCCTTTTTCGGGAATCGGCGACCCGGGCTGGAACCGGCCTGAGCCACCAGGGAAGCCGAAAGCCGGCGGAACGAATCATCCACGCCACGATTTCCAGTAGGCTTCTTTGTTTCACAAAGACAACCTTAGACGGCTGCCTAATAACTGCTCGCCGCCGCTTGCCAAAGACTTTACATTTCTTGCATTTTAGACTTAAAGATTTGTTAATGTAAAAGCTATATAACAATAAGTAAAAATGAACTTGTCACGTATTAAAGATTGGAATTGTTCTAGACAAATTAAAAACGGTCAAATAACATCTAATTAAGAAAGTGACGGGTGCGTATCGTGCAGCCTAATAATCAATCCGAGATCCAATGAATATGAATCTCGCCGACACCATCGAGTTTTCGAGGGCATGGTATGTTCGTGCGTTGCGGCAACCCGTGACGTCCATCAGTCTCGCAGTGTTCTGCCTTGGTTTTGATTTTTTATTGGGGCCGTACATCGTCTTCCCGATCACCTATATCATTCCCGTGGTGATCGCCGCCTGGTTCTGCCGTCCGCACTACGCCTATATCCTGGCGATCGTCCAGCCTCTGGTCCGACTCAGCTTTCCGTTCAGCTGGCATGCTCCCTGGAGTGCCGTCGACTCGCTCATCAATACCGCCATCCGCATCGCCGTGTTGGTGCTCTTTGCCTACTTGGTCAGCCGGACCGCCCGCCAGACGCGCGAGTTGGCCCGTAGGGTGAATTTATTGGAGGGCATTCTTCCCATTTGCAGCCTGTGCAAGAAAATCCGGGACGAGCGTGGCAACTGGCAACAAGTGGAGATCTACGTCTCGAACCGTTCGGAAGCCCTGTTCAGCCACAGCCTCTGTCCCGATTGCCTCAAGCGCGATTACAAAAATGTCCTCAGTGAGGATTGAAGTTCCCGCGCGGAACCCACCCGCCTCAGGCCACGAATTCCAATTCCTGACGATGCGGAATCAGCCCGCGCTCGAAAGCCCGTCCCAAAAACCGGCGGATGGATTCCCGGCCCCGCTCGCCGTAGTCGAGGGTCCAATGATTGACATACATCCCCACGAATTGGTCGGCGAGGTCGCGGCCCATGTCCCGCGCGTATTGTAGTGCGTGTTGCACCGCCTCGGCCCGATGGTCGAGACTGAATTGAATGCTCGCGGCCAGGACCCCGGCCACGGTTTGGCGAACGGCCGGTGAAAATTTCTTGTGAATGACATTGCCGCCCAGCGGCAGCGGCAGGCCGCCGTTTTCCTTTCCCCACCAGGCGCCGAGGTCTTCGCAAACCACCAGTCCCTCATTTTGATACGTCAACTGGCCTTCGTGGATGATGAGCCCCACGTCGGCCGCGCCGGAATGGACGGTTTTGAAAATCCGGTCGAAGGGCACGACGACATAATCGAATTCCTTCGCGCTTTTGCCGAGCCAGAGTTGCAGCGCCAGAAACGCGCTCGTCATCGTTCCCGGCACGGCGATTTTTTTGCGGGCGACCTCCGCCCGGGAGAATTTTTGTCCGGCCACCAGCATCGGGCCGTAGCCGTCGCCCATGCTCGCGCCGCTCGGCAACAGCGCGTATCGGTCGCTGACATACGCGTAGGCATGGAGGCTGATGGCGGAAATATCCAGCTCGCCGCGCGACGCGCGTTCGTTCAGCGTCTGGATGTCCTGCAAAATATGTTCGAAACGGAAGCCGTGCGTCGGAATCAAACCCTTCGCCAGGGCATAAAACATGAAGGCGTCATCGGGATCGGGCGAATGACCCAGCGTCAGCGTCGCTTGTTGCATCGGCCCAAATTAATTCGAAAGGCGCGGACTGTCACGACGGTAAGAGGAAAATTGGAAGTTTGGAAGTTCCCGGTGTTGGGTACGCCGCACGCGCCCTGCCAAGCCCGGCCGCAGCCAAACTCCACCTCCTCTTTAGCAGGTTGGTTTGCGGGCAAGCCCGACAGGCGCGTGCGTCACGTTCCTCCAACAACACACACACGGCCCTTTACCCTGTCTCTCAACACAAACACCAAACAACTCACAACAACCTGCGGTTGCCACCGGGCTCCCCACCCCCAGTGCGTCACTGGGTGACAACCGCTTTCCACCACGCGCAACTCTTAGCACTGTGCGTGCCGTCCGCAAAATTCGGGGATTTTTGCGAAAAGCCGTTGTATTTCGCAAACGTGATTCCAGTGGAAGCCAAAACCGCTGTTGGTTTTTTCTCAGCATGACCAAAACCCATCGGGTCCGTGACGCCATGGCATGCCTTCCCCGCCGACTGGAAATTCGAAGAACTTGCAGTAAATGTTCTGGAGTGTTAAAGGGTTCGAATTGGAATGCGTTGCCGAAACCCGGCAGCGCAAAAGAGACGGCTTGGCAGCCTGCCGCGCCTGGCTCATCACCGGGCCACCGCAATGGGTTTCCGGGTTGCCGTTTAACTGTCGTTTAAAAGGAAGGATCCCGAAAAAATTATGGAGCCAGATAACGCCAGAGTTGAAGCGACAGGTAATTTGGAAAAGGAAGTCGTGCCGCCGCCGCCGCGCAAACGCGGACGCCAACAGAAGATTCTGTTCATTGGCCTGGCGGTGTTGGTGGTCCTCGCCGCGGTGATTTTCTATTATTGCCGTTTCGTCGCGCCCTATGAATCCACCGATGACGCGTTCATTGATGGCTATGTCACCCTGCTGAGTTCACGCGTGCCGGGACAGGTCGCCAAACTTCTGGTGGCGGACAATCAGGAGGTCAAGGCCGGCGACGTGCTGGTGGAAATCGATCCGCGCGATTACGAGGCGAGTCTGGCCCAGGCCCGCGCGGACCTGGCCGTGGCGCACAGCCAGTCGGACCAATCCCAGGCGCAGGTGAAAGTCAGTGAAGCCGGGGTCGCGCGGGCGCAGGCGGCGGTGACGGCCGCCGAAGCGGAAGCCCAGCGGGCCGACGACGATCTCAAACGCTATGAATCCGTGGAAAGCCGGGCGGTGTCCAAGAGTGCGTTCGATTCGGCCCAGGCCCAGGCGCGGTCCGCCAACGCCAATGTGGAGGCCGCGCGCAGTCAGGCCCAGGCGGCCCAGGCGGAAGTGACCTTGAGCGAAGTGGAGGTGGAGACCGCTGCGGCGGCCGTTAAACAAGCCGAGGCCAAACTCGAGCAGGCGGAACTGAATTTTTCCTACACCAAAATCATCGCGCCCATGGATGCGCGCGTCACGGCCCGCACGGTGCAACCGGGAAATTACGTGCAGCCCGGCCAGGCCCTGCTGGCGCTGGTGCCGAAGGACGTCTGGGTGACCGCCAATTTCAAGGAAACGCAGTTGACCTACATGCACGCCGGGCAGCCGGTCGAATTGCGCGTGGACGCCTATCCCAACCGGAAATTCAAGGGCCGCGTGGACAGCCTGCAGGCGGGCACCGGCGCGCGGTTCAGCCTGTTGCCGCCGGAAAACGCCGTGGGCAATTACGTCAAGGTGGTCCAGCGCGTGCCGGTTAAAATCATCTTCGATGAACCGCTGCCCGATGGCCTGGACCTGGCGCCGGGCATGTCCGTCGTGCCCGAGGTCAAAGTCAAATGAGTGACCCTTCCTCCATTTCTGCGGTGGCATGGCGGCCGCGCGCCAATCCGTGGTTGATCGCGCTGCCGGTCATGCTGGCCACGTTCATGGTCATCCTGGACACCTCCATCGTCGTGGTGGCGCTGCCCTACATTGCGGGAAATCTCGGCGCCACCCAGGATGAATCCACCTGGGTGCTGACAAGCTATCTGGTGGCCAACGCCGTCATCCTGCCGGCCAGCGCCTGGTTCGCCAGCTATTTCGGGCGCAAACGTTTTCTGATCGTTTGCACCATCATGTTCACGCTGGCTTCGGTCTGTTGCGGCATCGCCACCAGCATGCCGCTGCTGGTGGCCGCGCGGGTCCTGCAAGGCCTGGGCGGTGGCGCCATGCAACCGCTTTCCCAGGCCATCCTGCTGGAAAGTTTTCCGCCCACCCAGCGCGGCACGGCCACCGCCTTGTTCGGCCTCGGCATCGTGGTCGCCCCCATCATCGGCCCCACCCTGGGCGGCTGGTTGACCGACCAGTTTTCCTGGCGCTGGGCTTTTTACATCAATTTTCCCGTGGGCATCCTCGCGATTTTCCTGATGCTCCTGGTGATCGAAGACCCGCCGTACATTCGCGCCAGCCGGCCGGGCCGGATTGATGGCATTGGCTTTGCCCTGATGGGACTGTTTCTGGGGACCTTGCAAATCCTGCTCGACAAGGGCCAGGATGCGGACTGGTTTGACGCCGTCTGGTTGCGCTGGTTTGCCGTCATCTCCGCCTTGTCGCTGGTTGGCTTCATTGTGCGTGAACTGTTGACCGATCATCCCATCGTGGATTTGCGCATTTTCAAAAACCGCAACTTCGCCGTGAGCAGCGCCTTGTTTGCACTGTTCGGCATGATTATTTATGCGTTGATCACCCTGCAACCTTTGTTTCTTCAGTCGCTGCTGGGTTACACGGCCTTTGATGCCGGCCTCTCTGTCACGCCGCGCGGCATCGGGGCGTTGGTCGCGTTGTTCGTTGTGGGGGCGCTGGTGAGCCGGGTCAATCCCAAGTTCCTCGTTGGCTTTGGCTTCGCCATGCTGGGAATTTCCAGTTTTCTGTTGTGCCGGTTGAGCCTGCAAATGGCCATGGGCAACATCATCACGGCCAATGTCATCGCCGGGCTCGGCACGAGCTTCATCTTCGTGCCGTTGACGACGCTGGCCATCGGCACCTTGCGCAACGAACAGATCGGCAACGCCACCGGCATCCAGAACTTGGTACGCAACATCGGTGGCAGCATCGGCCTTTCCTTCGTTTCCACCATGCTGGTGCGGTTTGCACAGGCGCACCAGGCCATGCTGGTCGGGCAGTTGTCCCCGTTGAACCCCCAATACCGGCAAAAATCGGCCGCGCTGCAACAGGTCTTCGCACAGCATTTCAATCCCGTGGATGCCCTGGCGCGGGCGCGCGATTTCCTGTATCATACCCTGCTGCAACAGGCCGATTATTGGTCGTTCATGAATCTGTTTTTCCTGGTCGCGTGTCTTTGCACGGTGTGTTTTCTATGCGTATTCTTCTTCCAAAAACCCCGGTCGGTCCGCGCGGTGGCGCTGGCGGATTAGGGGGCCATGACGTTATGAAACAAATCCTTCTCATTGACCGCGAATTTGGCGCCGGTGGCAGCCACATCAGCGAGAAACTCGCCGCCCGCCTGGACTGGAAACTGTTCGATGACGCGTTGACCCAGGAAATCGCCCGGCTGGCGAAAATTCCGGTGGAAGATTGCCGGCGGCGCGAGGAACGCACCGATCCCTGGCTGCACCGTTTGATCAATGTCGTCTGGCGCGGGAGTTTTGACCGGAACCTGCCGTCGCCGGACCTGGCCATCCTGGACACCGACCGGCTGGTGTCCATCATCCAAAAGGTCATCGAACAGGCGGCCGAACAAAAACCCTGCATTATCGTAGGCCGCGGCGCGCCGTATTTTCTGCGCCAGCGCACCGACACCTTCTCGGTTTTTCTGTACGCCTCGCGCGAACTCAAGTTCCGCCGGGTGCTCAAGCGCGTCGGCAACGAGGCGGAAGCCGCCAAACTTGTGGACACCATGGACGACGACCGCCGGAAATTCGTGAAACACTACTTCGGCCACGAATGGCCGAATCGCCAGCTCTTTCAGGCCATGCTCAACACGAGCGTCGGCGATGACGATACCGTCGAGGCCATCCTGCACCTCCTCAACGCCGTCAATCGCAATGGGGAGGCGGTTAAAAAAGCATGAGACAGATCCCGGTCATGGCGGCACTGTGTCTGGCACTCCTCGCGGGTTGTGCCATGGGACCGAATTACCATCCGCCCCACGCGGACGTACCGGCGTCATGGACCTCGCCCCTGGCCAGTGGCGAAACGAACGGCCCGGCTGACCTTGCCGCGTGGTGGCGGAATTTCAACGACACCAACCTGGATTCATTCATGACCATGGCCGTCCAGTCCAATTTCACGCTTCGCATTGCCGAATCCCGTGTGCGCGAAGCCCGGGCCGAACGGGACGTGGCCGCCGGCGGTTTGTGGCCGTCAATCGGAGGTTCGGGGTCTTATTCGAGGAATCGTTATGGCGCGAACGGTTTTCCACCGCTGCCGCCGGGCTCCGCGCTGGATTACAATCTTTACAACGCCGGTTTCGATGCCGCCTGGGAGATCGATATTTTCGGCGGCGCCCGGCGGGCCGTGGAGGCCGCCAACGCGGAAATGGGCGCCGCGGAATACGGCCAGCGCGACGTGCTGGTTTCGTTGCTGGCCGAGGTCGCGCGGAATTACATCGGGGCGCGCAGTTACCAGCAACGCCTCGCCATCACCCGCGACAACATCCGGGTGCAGCAGGAAATATTGGACCTGACCAGCAACCGCTATCAGAACGGACTCAGCAGCGACCTCGATGTGCAACAGGCCACGGCCCTGCTGACCGACACCGAGGCCCAGGTGCCTTCGCTGGAAACCGGTCTCGATGAATCCGTCCGGCATCTGGCCGTGTTGCTCGGCCAGCCGCCCGGCGCGTTGCTGGACGCGATGTCCGTTGAACAACCCATTCCGCTGACGCCGCCCGACGTGCCGGTGGGATTGCCGTCGGACTTGCTGCAACGCCGCCCGGACGTGCAACGCGCGGAACGCGAACTGGCCGCCGCCACGGCGCACATCGGCGTGGCCAAAGCGGATTTGTTCCCGAAATTTTCGCTGACGGGCATTGCCGGTCTGCAAAGCATCTCCGCGAACAACTGGTTTGATTATGCGAGCCGGTATTGGTCCGCCGGGCCGACCGTGCAATGGGAACTGTTCGAGGCCGGCCGCATCCGGGCCAATGTCCGGGTCCAGAACGCCCGCCAGGAACAGGCCTTGGATGCCTACCAGCAAACGGTGCTGACCGCGCTGGAGGATGCCGAAAACGCGCTCAACGCTTATGCCCGGGAACAAGTCCGGCGCGAATCGCTGTCGCAATCCGTGCAGGCGAACCAACAAGCATTGGACCTGTCCACCCAGCTTTATAAAAGCGGGCTGGCGGATTTTCTGCACGTGCTGGATTCCGAACGCTCGTTGTACGCGGCGCAGGACGCGCTGGTGCAAAGCGATCAAGCAGTGTCGCTCAACCTCGTGCAGCTATACAAAGCTCTCGGCGGCGGCTGGGAAAAGAATTCCGGCTCAGCCACGGTGTCACTGGAAACCCGAAACCCATGAACGGTTAAAACTTTGCTTCTTTACGTTTAAAACCATCTACGTGCAAGTTCGCGCTTCCTTTTGGGGCCTTTCGCGATCAGTGGACAGACTTGCCAAGACCCCACTTTTTGGGCCACATGTGCCCCATGCCGAAAGGGCGACATATCAAAAACAACCTGACGCGCGTCCGCGAAGGGATTGGTTTGTCTCAACTTGAATTTGCCCTACGTTTGGGAGTTTCGGTTTCCATCATTAAAAAGGTTGAAGCAGGTGAACGCCCAGTCGGTTCCGACCTGGCCGCACGGGTTTTTGCGGAAACCGGCCTGCTGCTCACCTCCCGTTCCGAGGAAGCCCCGATTGAATATTCCAAGGCAAACCATGCGGCCTGGAGGCGGCAGGTTCGTTTGGATCAACAATCGGTCAGGGAAGCGGGCCGGGTCATTATGCGGCACGTTGAATTGGTGATGGCCGCTTCGGCCCGGCCCGGCGTGGAAAAGTTTTCCGCCGTTTTCCACGGGTTGGTTCAGGCCGTCGAGCGTGTCAAAAAGGAATTCAAACTGGAAGAGCCCATTGAGACCGAACTACGCCAGCGGCAAAAGACCGGGCTCAAGGATGATCCAAAATTGAAGGACCGGGGGCAGATTCGATTGGCCAAGCCGGTGGGCTGGTTGCCGGCCAAAGAGCTGTGCGACCTGGTTGTGCCGCATCTTGAATTTATCAAGGCCATCGGCGCGGTGGACGAAAGCAAACTGACCGGGGCCCAAAAAGCCCGGCTCGCACAAATAAAAAAACAGCTACGCCGGGAAACCAATGCCCTGCTGCGCTTGTGATTCTAAATCCGCTGTGGAGCGCCTTTTGCGTTCCTGGCGGTTAAAAAATCCACTCGTAGCGCAGGCTTTCCAGCCTGCGGGTTATGGCGACTTTCCAGTCGCCACGTTTATGCGGGAAAACGCGGGACAAGAAAGTCCCGCAGACCCGCAGACAAGAATTTTGGTTTATAGAAACTTTTTCTGCGTGCCGGCGTCCAACAAAGCTTGATTTAGGCAAACTGGTCTACGATCGGACCCAGGCCCTGGGTGGCGGAGACTTTTTCCGGGGACTCCGCTTTTAACTCCACTCAGGAAATTGAGTGGTATTTAAATCCAACGTGGAAATAGAGGCCATGTCGGCATCATCAAGGCTAAAATCAAAGATATTCAAGTTATCCGCGATATGCGCTTTCTGGGAGGATCTGGGGATGGCAATAATTCCTCTTTGGTAATGCCATCTCAGGCTCACCTGCGCAATCGTCTTATCGTACTTCTTTCCGATGGTTGCAAGAGTGGCATTGGTGAAAAGCCCATGACGGCCTTCCGCAAAAGGCGCCCAGGCTTCCATTTGCACGCCATGTTGCTTTAAGTATTCCAGTGACTTGCCTTCCTGGAAAAACGCATGGGTTTCGATTTGATTTATTGCGGGTTTCACGTCGTTATTCGCAATCAAGTCCTCAAGTTGCGCGGGTTCGAAATTGCTCACGCCGATGGCCTTGATTCTGCCCTGATGATAGAGTTCCTCCATGGCCTTCCAGGAGCCGTTCACATCGCCAGCAGGCCTGTGAATCAGGTAGAGGTCCAAATAATCCGTACCCAACTTATTGATGGAAGTTTGAAATCCTTTCCTTGCCTGTTCGTACCCCATATCGGCCTTCCACAGTTTTGAGGTGATAAAGAGTTCTTCACGTTTGATTCCACTCTGTTTGATCCCGGCGCCGACTGACGCCTCAGTGCCGTAGATCATAGCGGTGTCAATAAGACGATAGCCCAGAGAGATGGCATCGGCCACGCACCTTTTCCCGACGTCGCCGTTGAGCGTCATAGTCCCCAATCCAAGACGTGGCATTTGCAGGCCGTTATTGAGTGTCACGAGCGGGATCAGATTTTTCTGGGCGCTGGTATTTGGTGCGGCAAATGACTGCGCGCTGCCGAGGCTCAGGAACATTGCAGAGGCGGCAACTTCCGCGCTGGTCTGCAAGAATTGGCGGCGGCTCATTCCGTTGGAGTTGCGTTCTTTATTCATATTGGTTGACATTTCCCATATGGTTTCCCGCCCATGACCAGCGTGGGCCTTTTTTGTGATTCTCTGCCTGCTCCACAGATTGGCAAAGCTTTTTTTGGCTCGCATGCCCTGTTTCTCCAGGATGCGAAGACAGTAGTTGTCAGAACAACCCCATCACCGTGTTGCTCAAGGCACCAGTTCAGCGTCTTTGATGACCAGCCGCTTGTCCCGTTCTTCCCAGCGCAGCACTTTGAGTATGACTTGCTGGAATTCCGGCAGTTTTGGAAACGTGACGACGTTCTCGCCGTCCAGTCCGGCGATTTGCTTAAACCGCCAAATACACGAAATACGCAATCGATTGGGATTTGGAAATTTCGCATATTTCGCATGGTTCGCGGTTAAATCTGCCTTCAAGTTCGCGCTTCCTTTTGGGGCATTTCGCGATTAGCGTTTTCCCGTGGAAGCCGGTGTGGCGAAATGGCAGACGCACAGGACTTAAAATTTTCAAAATCGCACTTTCTGACCGCTTCTCGCGACTTCTTCTCACA
>Ga0187871_10000065_pt1 | contig 89645 bp, 75 predicted proteins | sample June2016WEW_16_1_FD_132988 | JGI IMG/M metagenome (GOLD analysis project Ga0187871, IMG submission 132988) | Peatland microbial communities from SPRUCE experiment site at the Marcell Experimental Forest, Minnesota, USA - June2016WEW_16_10 | ecosystem: Environmental > Terrestrial > Soil >...
ACGAATATGGGGCAGTTGGCGTTTCAATAGGCGGCGCTAAGTTCCCGGCTTCAAGTGAGGACATTGGTCTTTTTGTGGGGCAGGCTCGCAGCCTGCGGCGGCCTCGTAGGCCGCCTGCCTCGAAGCGCTGGCTGGCTTTTTGCAGGGCTTGGTGGCATAGGCTTTAGCCTGTGGAGGCCAGCTTCGCTCGCCTGCGCTGACAAGAGTGTCAGCGCGGCAGGCATAAGTGCCTGCGTCACGAGGGTACACTGAGACTTATGCAATTTGAGCCGCCGCGCGGCATGCGCGACTTCTATCCCGAAGACCTGGACCTGCGCGACCGCATCTTCGCCGCCTGGACGGATGCGTCCACTCTGCACGGCTTCCAACGGTTCGAGCCGCCGGTGGTGGAATCCTTCGAGTTGCTGGCGCGCAAGGCGGGCGAGGAGGTGGCGCAACAGATCTATCACTTCGAGGACAAATCCAACCGGCAGCTTGCGTTGCGTCCGGAGGTGACGCCATCGCTGGTGCGCATGATCGGCGCGCGGCAGCAGCAGATCGTGTTTCCCGTGAAGTGGTGGACCATTGGGCAATGCTTCCGGTACGAGCGCATGACGCGGGGGCGCAAGCGGGAGCACTTCCAGTGGAATCTGGATATTGTGGGGGAGCCGTCGGTGCAGGCGGAAGCGTGGATTCTGGCGTGCGTGACGAACGCCCTGAGGGCGCTGCGTCTGGGGCCGGGCGAGGTGCGCATTCACATCAATAATCGCCAGGTGGTGGCGTATCTGCTGGGCGAACTGGGCGTGCCGCCGGAGCAACATGTGGATGTTTTCATGGTGCTCGATAAGAAGGGCAAGGTACCGGTCGAGACGCTGAAGGAAATGCTGGTTGAAAAAGGGCTGGCCGCCGCGACGGCCGACGACGTGATGGGGCAACTCGCCGGTGAAGCGGTGGAGAGCCTGACAGCGGGGCCGTTGGCCGCCAGTCCGGCGGCGGAGAATGTGCGCCGTCTGCTGGACCTGGCGGGCGACATGGGGTTCGGCGAATATTTACACTTCGATTCCGGCGTGGTGCGCGGGCTGTCGTATTATACGGGCGCGGTCTTCGAGGGCTTCGACGCCGAGCGCCGCTTCCGCGCGATCTTCGGCGGGGGCCGCTACGACAATCTGTTTGGCGACATGACGGGCACGGCGCGTCCGGCGGTGGGGATGGGCTTTGGCGACGTGGTGATCGCCGAGATTCTGACCGAATTGAAGGGGCTGGGGCCGGGCAAGGCGAAGGTGGAAGTGTGTGTCGGGATGTTCGATGCGGCGCTGAGCCGGGACGCCGCGCGGGTGGGCGCCGAACTGGTGGCGGCGGGCATCCAGACGGATCTGTCGTTCGCGGCCGGCAAACCGGGGAAGTTCTTTAGCTATGCGGACCGGCGGGGGGCGCGGTTCACGGTGTTTCTGGCTCCGAATGAGCTACGCGACGGCGCGGCGGCGGTGAAGGAGATGGGTAGCGGGGAGCAGAGTACCGTGCCGCTGGCGCAACTGGCGGATTGGTTGCGCGCGCGGCTGCGGGGGTAACTGCGAGCAGGGCCGAGTTTGGGGGAGCTTCGCTGGCCGAAGAGCGGGCCTGCGAGGCCCGCGCAGGCTACGAGCCTGCCCCACTCCGTCAGTTGGATATGGCGATGATCAACTCTTGCGTACCGGCCGTCCCATTCAGGGAGAAAGTCAGCGGCACCGCGTCGCTGGCTGCGATATTCGGCACCACCACGTTGAATTGATACAGTCCCAAGTACCCTCCGGCCAATCCGGAGTAGGCTACAGTCGCCGGGGTCCCCGCAAACGAAATTTGGAAGGGTGCATTGATTTGGTTGGACTGCGTCACAAGCTGTCCCGCGGGAATATCGGGCGTTACCGTCCCAAAGCCTATGCCGAGAAATATAATGGTGTCCCCCGGCTTGGCGCGCGCCGACGTGACGCCGCTGACCGCGCCCGGAGGAAGAACATAAGTCGAAAAATCCGGAAACAGCGCGGCGACGTATTGCCCCGCCGGCAGCTTGAAGACAGCCGGTGCGAGCAGGCCTGGCTCGGTGGTATTAACCGGCAGCGTAAAGGGCTCGCTGGTCCCGCCCGGCGTGTTCACCACCACCGGCTGGGATCCTGTGCCGATATTGGATGGCACCTGGGCATCCACTTGTAAAGGGGTGACGTAATCGACAAATGCCGGCTGGGCGCCGACGGTGACGGTGGTGCCGCCCAGAGCGGTGGGCGCCGCGTTACCGTTGAAATCCGCGCTGCCCCAAGTCTGGGAGACGACGTTGGCGAGATTCGTGCCGTAGATCTCCATCCAGGTGGACGGCGCCAGCGCGGCGAACCCTCCATAACTGCTGGCGCTGATGACGGCGAGAATCACGGGTGTGGCATCGAATGTGCCGTAAACGGTTCCCGTAATGGTGGCATTCGGCGTAAGCCCGACTTGTCCGACGGAGCACGCCGAGGCGGCGATTCCGGTGCATGTGGCATTGGAGTAATAAAAGACGAAATTGTCGGACAGAAAGGTGACATTCGCGCCGGTGCTCTCTTGCAGGCTCACCACAATACTGCCGGAATTGCCGGGCAGGAGGCCGAACGTGATCAGGTTGCTGCCTGGGCTGATCGAGTTGGCGGTGAAAGGAGACGGCCCGTTGCCTGAATAACTGAACACGATCGAGATGGTTCCACCGCCGCCGACGCCTGTGTAGGGAGCCGAGACGGTGCAGTTGGTTTTGGCGCCATCGTACGCGCAGGCGCCCCATGCGACGCTGCTCTGCCCCACGCCGCCGCTGCCACCCAGGCCCGTCAAAGTGACGTTTTGGGTGCTGTTGGTATAAGTGGCCGTGACGGCCGAGGCGCGCGGTGCGAGGAAAGCCAGGGAGAAAAGAAATAAAGGAATAGCGATAGTTCTCATAATTTGTCCATTCGTAAGGTTAGAGACCGGTCCTAACATAGCAGGAATTGGCGGGACGTGGACGTCCTGTGCAGGCGTGGACACCCGCCCCACACGTTAGGTTAGCGCGCGGCGACGCGGCCTTTTTTCGGCCAATTCTCCGGCGCGTGCAAGTCTTCCGGCAGCTTGGTATGGGCATCGCCGTGGGTGTGGCGGAGTTGCTCGGTGGTGAGATCCTCGGCGGTGGAAAGATCGGCGCCGCAGATATTGGCGTGGGCCAGGTCCGCACCCATCAGGCGGGCGGCCACCAGGTTGGCGCCGCGCAGGTCGGCGTGGCGCAGATCCGCGCCGCGCAGGTTGGCGAGCACCAGGTCGGCTTCGGAGAGCAGCGCGCCGGAGAGATTGGCCAGCATCAGATCCGCGCCGCGCATCACGGCAAAAGACAGGTCCGGCTTTTCCTTGGGATTCTTTTCGCGCCAGGTGTTCCAGACGTTCACGTCGCGCATCAGCATCTCGAAATGATCTTTGTCGGCCATCGGTTTTTATTGTATCGCCCTGGCCATCAGGAAGCCATCGCCACCGTCCTCGTAGTAGCGGGGCACCAGGCGGACGCGCCGGAAGCCCAGGCCACGGTACAGTTGGGCGCCCGCGGTATTGCCGGTGCGCACCATCAACTCCACACGGCGGACGCCGGCCGCGGCGAGCGCGCGCAGGGTGTGGCGCAGGAGGGCATGGGCCACGCCGCGCCGGCGATAATCCGGATGGACGGCGAGGGAGGCGATCTCCGCGTCGCGCTTTTCGGAGCAGGCCACGGCGTAGCCCGCGATACGCCCGCCCACTTTGGCGACTACGAAGAAGTCCCGGCAATCGTGGTAAAGCTCCAGGAAATATTTTCGCGGCCAGGCGTCGGCGGCGAAGCTGGCGCGTTCGATGCGCAGGATGCGCGGCAGATGGCGCAGCCGGAAGGGCACGATTTGGATGGCGCGCGTCAGAGAGCGTTGGCCGTGGAAAGGCCGCAATCGATGTGAATGATCTGGCCGGTGATTTTGCGGGAGTAGTCGCTGCCCAGGAACAGGGCGGAATCGGCGACGTCTTCCTTGGACACGGTCTCCTCGATGGCGCAGCGCTTGGCGGCGAGCGCCTGAAAATGCTTCCAGGCGGCGCTGGCGACGGCCAAGGGATCGGGGTGGTTTTCGGCTTGAGCCATGTGGATGGCCTCCTGGAATGCGCGTGCGCGCTGGCGCTCCAGGGCTTCCGGGTTACGCAGGAACGCGCCCATGATGCCGGTGGCGGCCACGGTCTCGATGGGTCCGGGGGAAAGGGCGTTGACGCGGATTTTTTGCGTGCCGAGCTCGAGGGCCAGGTAGCGTACGGCGCTTTCGAGCGCGGACTTGGAGACACCCATGAGGCCATAGGAAGCCTCGGCGCGTTCCGACGCCTGGTAGGTGAGGGTGATCACGCTGCCCCATTCCTTCAGGTTCGGCTTGGCGAAGCGTACGGTTTTGCACAGCGAGTGCGCGGAGATGGTGAGGCTCTGGCAAAAAGCTTCGGCGCTGCAATGCGACGCCGGCTCGGTAAACAATTCGTTAGGCGCGAAGGCGATGGCATGCACCAGCACTTCAATCGGATTGGTTTGGAATCGGGCGAAGAAACTGGTGAGCTCGGCGTCGTTGGTGACGTCGCAACGATCGCCCTGCACGCCGGGGTTTTGCAAAAGCAGGAGCCGCACGCGGCTGAAGAACTTTTGCTGATAGCCGATAAAAACGTGGGCGCCGTGCTCGGCAAAGCGCTTGGCGATCGCCCACGCCAAGCTGGATTCGTCGGCCACGCCCAGCACGACTACGTTCTTGCCTTCCAGACCCATTCCACGGTGGTCCGCTGCCATCATCGTTAAGCTGTCCTCGCCTTATTAAAATAGCGCAGATTGGCGCTCGCCGAAGAGCGGGCCTGCGAGGCCCGCGCACGCTGCGAGCTTGCTGCGAGCCTGCCCCACTAGGGCATTTTAAAAGCCGAGCCGGTACCATTTTCGCTTGCGGGGGGCGGGTTCGGGATCGAGCAGCATAATCTCTTCGCCGGCGATGACGGCCTGGGGCGCGGTGGTGAAGAGCAATTTGGCCAGGCTGGGGTTCCAGGTCTTCTCGACGTATTCATAGGCGTCGCCGAGGACGGGCGTGCGGTACCGGGTATCGTGGGCGTCGCTGGCGATGAAGTGCACCAGGTTGCGGTTCATCAGGTCGGTGGCCACGGATTTAGCGGCGCGTCCGAAGCGGCCCAGCAAAGATCCCGCGGTAACTTGCACGAGGGCGCCGTTTTCGACCCAGGACTGCAACTGATCGAGGCGGGTGTGCAAAAGAGCGTTGCGTTCGGGATGAGTGACGATGGGCGTGAGGCCGGCGCCCAGGAGGCGGCTGAAGATTTCCTGGGTGGTGCGGGGGATAAGCAGGTCGGAGAATTCGACCAGGAGATAACTGAGGTGATTGATGGCGTACTTGCCGGGGTCAGCCAGGGCGTCCTGAATATTTTCGAGGGTGAGATGGAAATCGCAGCCGCGGTGGATCCGCGGGAGGGGGCCGGCGGCCTCTTGCAGTTCGGCGATTTTGAGGCCGATCAGGTCGGGGTCGAAGGTGAACTCGGTATTGGCGTGGGGGGTGGCCACGATGTCGGTGGTGCCGGAATCTGCGGCCAGACGCAGCATGGCGACGGAATCTTCGAGGGTTCGGGCGCCATCGTCGAGCCCAGACAAAATATGGCTGTGGATATCGACCACTCCTGATGCTACTACAGGTGGCGGGCGGCCGGCAGCAAATGGAAATGTCCTTTTTCGCACGGGGCGCGTAAATTAAGTAAGAATTTTCGGGCGCTGGAGGCACCTCATCGAAAAGGAGATCTTTCGCATGTTCAGCTTTGCCCGCCGGGCTTCGCTCGGCCTCTTGTCGCTTTGGGCTGTACCGGCGAGTTTCGCCGCCAGTTCGGCCATCGGCCTGGTGGTGGCCAACGGCAGCTTTCATTTAGACCAATCGAGTGTGCGGGGCAGCGCTACGCTGCTCGACGGCACTTTGATTGAAACGAACGTTTCGTCGTCGCAACTGCAACTCAACAACGGCGTGAATCTGCGGCTAGCGGCGCAGTCGCGGGCGCGCGTATATGCATCGCGGCTGGTTTTAGAGAAGGGGATCGGCCAGGTGGAGTCCACGAATTACCGGATCGAGGCCGCCAGTCTGCAAATTGAGGCGGACAAACCGGGCGTCACGGCGCGCGTGCAGTTGGCGGGGCCGCAGCGCGTGGTAGTCGCCGCGCGCGACGGCAGCGTGCGGGTGAGCAACAGCGGCGGGGTCCTGATCGCCAGGCTCGACAGCGGCCGCGAAATGGCGTTCGAGCCGCAAGAGAGCGGGGCCACGGTAACCAAGGTTTCGGGCATCCTGGCTCTGAAGGACGGCAAGTTCATCGTGATCGACCGGACTACAAATGTCACGATGCAACTCCAGGGCACCGGTTTGGAGGCGGAGGTCGGGAATCTGGTGGAGATCACCGGGACGGTGGATCCCGCACCGCCGACGGTGGCGGGGGCTTCGCAGCTCATCGATGTGACGAGTGTCAAGCGGCTGACCAAGGGCGGACGGGCGGCGGGGGCGGGAGCCGCGGGAGCGGCCGGGGCCGGCGCCGCGGGAGCCGCGGCGGCAGGACTTTCGACCGGCGCCGTGGTGGCCATTGTTGGGGGAGTTGTGGCGGCCGGTACGCTGGGAGGCTTGGCGGCCGAGCACGATCTGCCGGGGCAGGGCAGCAGCCAGCCAAGCACCAGCAGGTAAATGGGCAGGGTAGGTGGGCTGGGCTCGCCTACGGCGAGCAGTTGGCGAGCGAAGCTCGGCTTGCGCGGGGCTTTAGCCCCGCGCCCCTGGAGATTGGCCATTGGTGGGGCGGGCGTCTACGCCTGCGGCGGGTCTCCAGACCCGCCCGAGAGCGAGCTACCCACGCAAGGCGAGCTACGCACGCCAGGCGAACTCCGCGCGCAAGGCGAGCTACGCACGCCAGGCGAACTCCGCGCGCAAGGCGAGCTACGCACGCCAGGCGAGCTCCGCGCGCCGGCGACCGCAGGAGTGCGGTCGCGGCAGGCACGAGTGCCTGCGCCACGAAGCGCAAGAAACTCCAGGGTCACAGGCCGAAATAATTTTGCTCAAAAAATCTTGGAGAGGAAATAGCCCGGATGTTTACCATTTGTATGCTGCAAAAAATCAGTTGTTTTTGGATTAGTCCGGAATGGGACTGAGATAGCGATAGCTCTATTTTATGACTAAGTCACAGGCATGGTTCGCTTTGACCGCCAAGCCGCGGCACGAAAAGGTAGTCGCCGAAAACTTGCGCGGCAAGGGTCTGGAGTCGTTCGTGCCGCTGTACCGGACGCGGCGCCAATGGACGGATCGCGTGCAGTCCGTGGATTTGCCGCTGTTCCCCGGTTATGTATTCTGCCGCTTCGTTTACGCCAGCCGGATGCCGGTGCTGAACACTCCCGGAGTGACTTCCGTGGTGGGCTTTCCGGGTAGCCCCACACCGGTAGACGACGACGAAATCTCGCGCATCAGGGCCATTCAGGCGTCGGGCTTGCCGGCGCATCCGTGGCCGTACGTACAGATAGGACAGAAGGCGCGCATCGAGTGGGGATCGCTGGCCGGTCTGGAAGGCGTTCTGATCCGCGAGAAAGATGCGCTACGCGTGGTGGTTTCGGTGGAGTTGTTGCGCCGCGCGGTGGCGGTGGAAATCGACCGCGACATGATCCGCGCGGTGGCCGGCGCGGAGCACGCCAGCATGGCGCGTCTGTATCTTACGGGCGAGGCCAAAGCCGCGAGCCGGGGCTAAAGCCCAGACCATGTGTCGAGATGAGTCTCGGCACGGCACGCACGAGTGCGCGCGCCACAACGATGACTAGTAAGCCTCGAAACCGGGTGGTGGTATTCCGGCTCAGCCAGGATGAGTACCGCTCACTTCAGGAAGCTTGCCAGCGGGCGGGTGCGCGCAACCTTTCGGATTTTACCCGCTGCGAGGTACTGGAACGCGTGAATTCGGATGGTTTGGGGGGCTCCATGGCCCGCCGCTTCGCTTCTCTCGAACAGCAGATCACAGCGATGCAATTGCAACTGAATCACTTGCTTCAAGGAGTATTTCATGCAGAGATTAAGACTTAGGCACAGACCGGGAGGTCTATCCTACCTGCTCTTGGCGATACTACCCGCGGCCGCGGCGCAAGTGCGCCCGGCGGCGGATCCCAACGCCAATTTGCCGGCGCAGCGGATCGGCGCCAACGACCTGGTGGCGGTTTCGGTGTACGACGTGCCGGAGTTGACGCGCACGGTGCGGGTGGGGGCCGACGGCTTCATGCGGCTGCCCATGCTTAAGCGGCGCATCAAGGCCGAGGGATTGATGCCAGGCGAACTGGAGACGGCGATTGCGTCCGCGCTGGTGGCCGAGCAACTGATCGTGGACCCTTTCGTCACCATAACGATCGCCGAGTACAATAGCCGTCCGATCTCCGTGGCGGGCGCCGTAAAGCAGCCGCTTACGTTCCAGGCGTCCGGGCCGGTGACCTTACTGGAAGCGATTACCAGGGCCGGCGGTCTGTCGCCGGAGGCGGGTTCCGAAATCCTGGTGAGCCGGGCGCAGTCCGGCCCGGACGGCTCGGTCACCTCCTTGGTGCAGCGGATTTTGGTGAAAGGGCTGATCGATGCGGCGGATCCCGCACTGAACGTATCCTTGATCGGCGGCGAGGAGATTCGCGTGCCCGAAGTGGGCAGGGTTTACGTGATCGGCAACGTCAAGAAGCCGGGCGCCTTCGCGGTGCAGGATGGCGTGGAATCGACCGTTTTAAAGATGCTGGCATTGTCCGAGGGCCTCATGCCCTACGCCTCCAAGGAAGCCTACATCTACCGGCGGGAAGCCAACGGCAGCAAGAATGAAATAGAGATCCCGCTAAACAAGATTATGGAGCGCAAGGCGCCGGACGCCGCGCTGCTGGCCAACGATATTCTTTACGTGCCGGATAACAAGAGCCGCCGCATGACGGTGGGCGCCCTGGAAAAGGTGCTGATGATCGGCGCGGGCGCCGGCACGGCGCTGATTTATGCCGGGGTCCGCTGAGGAGACGTTACTCAAAATGGCCAATCCGATGACCGAACCGAGAGCTCTGCCGGCGCCCAACCAAGCCTTGCAACCAAGCTATTACGGCTACGACGTGGAGCCGCCGGAGCAAGCCGCCGTTCCCCTGGCGCATTATCTTTGGATCCTGCGCCGCCATCGCTGGAAGATTCTGGCCTTCGTGTTCGCGTGCGTGACCGCTACTTTGATCGTTTCCGCGCGGCTGACGCCGATTTACGAATCCACGGTCACCGTGGATATCGACCGCCAGATGCCGTCGGCGATCATTGGCCAGGACGCGGGGCGCGCGCCCCTGAACGACGCCGATCAGTTTCTGGCGACGCAGGTGAAGCTGATCCAGTCGGATTCGGTGCTGCGGCCCGTGGCGCTGCAGTTTCATCTGCTGGATCTTGAAAAGGATGCATCCGACGTGACGCCCGAGAAGTCGTCCGAGGCCGAAGAGGACGCCCCCATCCTGCTGAAGAAACTCAAAGTGACACGGCCGCCCAACACTTACCTGTTGCTGATCAGCTATCGTTCGTCGCAGCCGCGTTTGGCGGCGGACGTGGCGAACGCGGTGGCGCACTCTTACGTGGAGCACACCTATAGCATCCGCTTCAAATCGTCGGCGTCGTTGGCGGACTTCATGGAAAAGCAGCTCGAGGAGCTGAAAGCCAAGATGGAGCGGTCGTCGGCGGCGCTGGCGCAGTTCGAGCGCGAGTTGAACGTCATCAACCCGGAAGAGAAGACCAGCATCCTGTCGGCGCGGCTGCTGCAGCTCAACACCGAGTACACCAATGCGCAGACGGACCGGGTGCGCAAGGAATCCGCGTGGAAATCGGTGCAAACCGGCACGCTGGAAGCGGCGCAGGTCTCGACCCAGGGGGAGAATCTGAAAGCGCTCTCAGCCAAGCTGGACGAAGCCCGCCAGAAGTTCGCCGACACGCAGACGCACTACGGCGCCAACCATCCCGAGTACCGCAAGGCCGCGGTGCAGGTGGAGGAGATCGAGCGGCAGTTGCAGCAAAGCCGCAAGAACGCGGCACAGCGGGTGGAAGTGGAGTACCACGAATCCATGAACAGGGAGAGCATGCTGCAGAAAGCCGTGGCCGAGACCAAGGCGGAGTTCGACCGGTTGAACTCGCGCAGTTTCGAATACCAGTCCCTGAAGCGGGAAGCCGACGCCGACAAGTCGCTTTATGAAGAACTGGTGCGGAAGATCAAGGAGGCCGGCATCAACGCGGGATTCCAGAACAGCTCCATCCGGATCGCCGATCCGGCGCGGGCCGCCATCCGTCCGGTATTCCCGAACATGAGGCTGAACGTGTTTCTGGCGTTCCTGTTTTCCACGCTGTTGGCCGTGGGATTCGCGGTGCTGACCGACTTGCTGGACAGTTCGCTGCGCGACCCCGAGCAGGTGCACACGCTTTTCCAGACCGAGGTGCTGGGCAGCCTGCCGATGGTGAAGACCTGGCGCCGCAGCATGGTTTCCGCGATATCGGGCGAGGCGAGATCGACGGCCGTGGTTCGCGCGGAGGGGGGCGCGGTGGCGGCGCCGGACCGTACCGTCACCGGTTTCGAAGAAGCCGTGCGCACGCTGCGCAACTCGATTCTGCTGGGGTCGTTCGACCGCCGCCTGAGGTCGTTGATGATCACCAGCGCCACACCGGCCGAAGGCAAGACGACCACGGCCGTGCACCTGGCGATCGCGCATGCGCAACAGAAGCACAAGACCCTGCTGATCGACTGCGACCTGCGCCGTCCGGGGGTGCACTCCAAGCTGGGGATCAATCCGGAGACGGGTTTGGCCGCGGTTCTGCAGAACGGCATGCAGTGGCGCGAGAAGCTGGTGAAGCTGCCGGATCTCGACGATCTGGATATCCTGCCGACGGGCTTTTCCAGCCGGCGGGCGGCCGACCTGATCGGGCGGCGGCTGCCGGAGATTCTGGAAGACGCGGGCAACGAGTACGACCTGATCATCGTGGACTCGCCGCCCATACTGGGCTTTCCCGAGCCGTTGCAGATGGCGGCCGCGGTGGACGGCGTGGTGATGGTCGCCAGGGCCGGCGAAACGAATCGAAAGACGGTGGGGTCGGCGCTCGGCACGCTGCAACGAGTGCGCGCCAATGTGGTGGGGCTGGTGCTGAACTCAGTGACTAGTAACATGAGCGACAGTTACCGGTACTACGGGTATTACGGGAAGTATTATAGGTATTACAAGCCGGCTGAAAATGGGTGAGGAAGCTATCAGCTTTCAGCTTTCAGCTCTAACTGCCCTCTCCTCGCGGCAGCAGGAAGATTCGGGGCGAGTTGAAAGCTCATACCTGACCTGAAAGCTGCTCCTAAAGCAGCTACCTGAAAACTGACACCCGAAAGCTGATAGCTGAAAGCTGATAGCTGAAAGCTGATGCTACTAAAGGAGTTCGCCATGGAATCCAACCTGGAATGGAAGCAGTGGGGACGGGACGACCCGCTTTGGGCAGCGGCTACGTGGCGAAACAAGCGAAAGGAGGGGGCGGCTCCTTGGACGGATGAAGAGTTCTACGCTCTTGGGGAGTCGGACTGGCGCGACTTTTTCCAGCAGTGGCGGCAGTATGGCGTGAGCACGGAGAGTTGCCTGGAAATCGGGTGCGGGCCGGGCCGGATTACACGGCAGTTGGCACGTTGCTTCGCGAGCGTTTGCGCCGTGGATGTCTCCGAGGACATGATTAGTTATGCCCGGAAGCACGCTCAGGCATTGAACACGAGCTTCCTGGTGGTAGAGGGCGTGGCGCTCCCGCGCCCCGATCGCTCCGTGAAATCCATTTTTTCAACTCACGTGCTGCAACATCTGGACAGCGTGGAGGCTGGCTTAGCCTACTTTCAAGAATTCTACCGGGTGCTGGACCACGGTGGCACGATATTCGTGCATCTGCCGCTTTACCAGTTTCCGGCCGAGCATCGTGCCATAGGGCGGGTGTATAGCGCGAGTTGGACGATGTGGAAGCGCTTAGGGAAACTCCGCGCCCGGGTGAAGAGGCGTCTCTTATTGAAGACCATGAGGGACACGCCGTATCCGCCCAAGGTTTTGTACGCTTTTCTGGCTGGCTTGGGCTTCGGTAGGATCGAATTCCGAATCTTTCCGGTCTCCTCAAATGGGGATCTCCATCCATTTGTTCTGGCGACCAAGTAACACAGCGCTCGAGTATGCGGATCGCGGTGGCGGAACGAGTGGAGCGCGCCGTACGGAAAAGCTTCCCTTTTCGATACGTGCTGGTAATTGCCGACCAAGCTATTTTGAGCGGCACCAGTTTTGCCACTTCCGTGGTGGTGGCGCGGCTCTGCGCCCCGGCCCAGTTCGGTTTGTACGTTCTTGGCGTTGCCGTTCTGCTGATGCTGCGCGAGCTGCAGTACGGCCTAGTCACGGGACCCATGGCGGTGCTCGGCTCAATGGAAGACGAGGGCCGCTTTGCCCGCTACGTGAGCCCTCTGATCCCACTTCAATTGGTAGTTTGCATGGGGGCGGCCGCTACCGCGGTGGGAGCTTCCTTCGTTGCAAAGAAAATGTCGCCTGGTTCACCGTTGCCATCGATCCTCGGAGTGCTGGCCGTGACTCTTGTTTTTGTACAGACGCAGGAATTCTGCCGGCGGATTCTCCTGGTGCGGTTTCGTCTGGTGCGCTTTCTGATTAACGACGGGGTTTTCTGCGCCGCACAACTTATGGCCCTCGGATTCGCGGTATGGCTAAGAGGGCACGGAGGGCATTCAAAGTTCTCGGCCTCGGACGTCTTCCTATGTCAGGCCGGCGCCGGCGCCATGGCAATGTTCGTGGGAGTGTTCCAGGTGCGGCGCTGCATCACGTTGCGCAGTTTGCTGCGGAGAGAGCCACTCCTTATGAATTGGCGATTCGGGCGCTGGAATCTGCTGTCTTCCTTGTGCGCCCTGGCCTACCAGCAGACCGTGTATTTCGTGCTGGGAGCTCTGGCCGGACCGGCCGCGGTCGCGCAATTGGAGGCGCCGCGGCTGATTGTCGCGCCCTTTATGGTGGTCATCATGGGGTGGTCCAACATCGTGGGGCCCTTTGCCGCGAGGAGGTTCACGGTGGAGGGTCTCGCCGCGACGCAGTCCTACCTCAACAAGATCACGCGAACCTTGATTCTGACGGTGACCCTCGCCATAGTACCTGTCGCGATATTCTGCGGCCGCATCATCCCGTCTCTTCTGGGTCGCGCGTACGCCAGTGGCGGGGCGGTGCTCTGGGTCTGGAGTGCAACTGTGGTCATGATGGCAGCTTCATCCGGCTACGGCGCTATTTTCTATGCGGGCCGCCGGCCGGAACAAGGTACGCTGTCCCGGGTGGCTGCCGCGTCGCTCGGCCTGCCAATCATCTGCCTTCTCACATTCCTCTGGAAAGTCGAGGGAGCCGCCTTGGCCCGGCTGGCTTCGGAAGCGACCCTGTGTATGACCGCGGTGTGGTTCGGGCGGCGATTGAAAACGACCAATACGTCCCATTGGGAGGCGATGGACGCGGAGTTGGAACTGGCGGAGCGCGCCGTGTGAACGACTGCAAGCCTGCGGGCCTGCGAGGCCCGCGCAGGCTACGAGCCTGCCCCACAACAAGACGAAGATGAGCGAATTTTCGATACTGCATCTGACCGAGCACCTGTGCATGGGTGGTACCTGCGCGATTATGGCAAACGACATCCGGGCGGCGACCACGCCCGGAGTGCGGCGGATCATGGCGGGTTTTGACGGCCAGCAAGCCTACGCGTCCGCGCTGGCACGGGACGGCATCGAAGCGTATGTGACAGGCGACGGGCTGCGGACTCTTAGTTCCAGGCTCAAGGATATCGCGCCGTTTGCCGTTGTGGCTCACCGGGATGGAGAGCAGACCGATGTTTGGAATGAGGTGCTGCCCGGCTTGCGCCGGAGCGGGGCAGTGGCTATGGTGGAGCGAAATATTTTCGGGTACGCGGATGACGGGGAGATCGCGCGGCAGCACCTGGACAAATCCTTCGAGCTCTCAAAACACAATCTGTTTCGGCACTGGACGGCCAGCGGACGTCCCGCGCTCGATCCGTACCTGGAACGTAACCAGGTGCTTTACCCGTGTGTGGACTTCCAGCACAGCATAGAGGACATTGCCGCGCGCGGACGGTCTATGCGGAAGTCCTTGGGGATACCCGAGGATGCGTTCGTGGCCGGCGACCTTTGCCGCCCCGCGCCCAAGAAGCTGGATTACATGGTTCCCGCCATCCTGCCGCGGGTGCTCCGGAGAATGCCGAATTTCTATTTCGTCGCCAGGATGTTTCCGGACCGGATCGAGCGCCGGATGCGCGCCGCGGTAGGCCCGCGTTTCATCAACCTGCCGTGTACCAACGATCGCGGAGAACTCGCCGGCACTTATGCTTGCCTGGATGTGCTGCTGCACATGAGTACGGCGGGGGAAAGCTTTGGAATGGCGATTGCCGAGGCGATGTGTTGCGGTGTGCCGATCATTGCGAATGAGACGCCCGGCAGCCGTGAGAATAATGCGCAAGGCGAGCTTGTGCGGCACGGAGAGACTGGATTTCTCGCCAATACTCCCGATGCCGTCCTGCATTTCCTGTCCGTGCTGAACTCCTCGCCGGCGCTCAGGCAGAAAATCGGGTCCGCAGCCAGGAGTTTTTTCGACTCGGGCGCGCACTCTAAAGGCATGGTTGCGAGCCAGCTTGAGGGAGAGCTTCTGTCGATTGCCAGAGCCCGGGGGGCTGCCTTGAATGTTCCCATCGCACCGTGGCAAAGGTGCGTGCCGGCGCGAGAACTGGCGGACTACCTTGTTTCGTATCGCGCGGCGCTCTCCGCGCCAATCGACCACGTCCGGCGGGGCGGTCTTTGGACTATACGGGTTAACGTCCGCCGCAACCTTTGGCGGGTGGAAAAGAAATTGCAGCCACACGCCTGACGTCAAGGGCCAGTCATCATGAAACCTATCGTCTCAGGTCAGTCCCAGCGGCACGAGCAGCCAGCCGCGGCGAAGATTTCCGCCGTGATCAAGGTGAGAAACGAATCCGGCCAGATTGAGGCATGCATACAATCGCTCGACGGTTTCGCCACTGAGATCATTGTCGTGGACGATGAAAGCACCGACGATACCGCCGCTGTGGCGGCGCAGCTTGGCGCGCGGGTAATTCCCGCCAAGCGGGGCGATCGGTGTATGGACACACTTGACGTGATGGGCTTCCATGCGGCTTCGGGTGACTGGCTCTTGCGGCTGGACGCAGATGAGCGCATGGTTCCCACGCTGGCGCGGAAGCTTAAGGAAATTGCGCATTCCGGCAATTGCGATGCGGTGCGCTACGCGCGGAAGAACATCGTTTTCGGCGCCTGGGCGAGACATGGAGGTTGGTTTCGCGGGTATCTGACCTTCTTTCGCAAGTCGTCGTGGGATGGTGTGTCGCCGCCCCGCCCCCACACGGCCATCGGCGTGTCCGGGCGCACGTTGTTTCTGCCGGAGAAAGAAGAGTATGCGACTCTCCACTTCGAGTACGGCGAGGTGCAAGAGTATGCGCTGAGGAATCTGTGGAAATACGCGCTGACAGACGCAAAGGAAAGGTATCTGGTGGGCCAGAGGTTCTCGCGGTGCGCTCTTCTGTGGCGCCCGGTGCGTTGTTTCCTGGGCCGCTGCATCCTGCGGCAAGGCTTTCGCGACGGCAACCGTGGCCTGATCCTCGCAGGACTCCTGGCGGCGTACGAGTTCTGCATACAGGCGAACCTTTGGGATATCGGCCGGCGCCGTGAAGCTTTCGATTCGCTCGGAGTGCGCCATGGAGGCGATGGCGCCCATCTAAGGCGAGGGCAAATGCCCACTGCGGCGTGCCGTGAAGACAGCGCGCGCAACAGTTTCCCGGACAGTGTCCGGGGCTAATGCAAATGCTACCTCAAACACAAATGACGCAAAGCGCGCCGCAGCGCCGCGAAATCGAGCGCCAGCGCCTGTTTCCGGCGGGGGCTGGCTCGTTACGCGCCAGGCCGGGAGTCTTGCCCAGGGTGGCGATGCCATGGCTGCTGTGGCCGCTGCTTGTTTACCTTGCCGCAGTGCTGATTATTGGCAAGGGCCCTACCTATTTTGGTTACCCACCGTTTTATTGGGGTGAGGCGGTGCTGTTCGCGGCCACGATCTGGGTGCTCAGCTCGCGGTCGCTTCGTATGGCTGGGAAGCGGGGCATTACCGGGTTATCCGTCACCGTGGCTCTGTACATCGGTCTTGGAACTGTCATCACGGTACTGTCCTTTTACCGGTGGCCCGTGCTGGACGTGCTACGCGACGCGGCCACCTGGTACTACGCGGCATTGTTTTTCGTGGGACTCGCCATCGGGAAGCGTCCCAACCTGGCGCAGCGCGTTTGGTCGCTTTTGGGCCGCTTTTGGGCTCTTGCGCTTATTTGGGGACTGGCTAATTTCCTTTCGGGAGACAGGCTCTCACAACTGGGTCCGATGATGGCCGGCCGCGAGTATCCGCTCTTTTCCAACTCCGGCAGCGAGTTGGCTGAGAATGTGGCTCTGGGCGCGTTCCTGGTCATAGCCAACCTGGTCCGCAGTCCGTTTCGCTGGCTGAGGGTCGCGCTCCAGGTGACGGCGTTCGCCGGACTCGCCGCAGTGTCTGCCACCGAAGGCCGGGGTTTCAAGGTGGGAATCGGTCTGGCCCTTCTGGCCACCGTGGCGCTATGTTTCGGCCGAGGCCGCTTGGCCAAGCTGCAAACGAGATTGCCCGCGGTAATCGTAATTGCCGTGCTGGCCTTGAGCGCCTATGCAACCATTTCAGAGGAGGCCCTCGCCCGGATCACGCACGCCGACCGGTTTGGCGAGATCTCTTTGGACCAGAGGAGCGGAACCTCCTGGTGGCGCGTGCTGTGGTGGCAGCGCCTGGCGGAGACCGTAATGGCACAAAATCCCCTATTCGGGCTTGGATTCGGGCAAAGCCTGGGCGTCTACAATCCCTACCTGCTCGGCGACGATCAAACGAAGTGGCCCGTGCGCTCTCCGCATAACTTCAACATGACCGTCTTCGTGCGTATGGGGATTGTCGGCTCGGCGGTCTGGGTGCTGATCCTGGTGCTTGGTCCCGCGGTACTTTTCGTCCGTCTGTGGAAGAACGGTTTTCGCGGCCATCGGTACCGGGGGGACCGAAAAGACGAACTCCTTTTCTGGCTCATTATGCTGGTGGCAAGTTGGGGTAACGCGAGCTTTGGTGTGCTGCTGGAGGGGCCGGTGTTGGCCATTCCATTCTGGTTCGCGTTGGGGTTCGCGATGGCCCGCTCGGTCGATCCCTCAGGGTTCGTGTCGCCTGTGCCGCTGAGATGCGCATCCTGACAGTGCACAACAAGTACTTGTTTCGCGGCGGGGAAGACGAGTCGCGCGAAGCCGAGGACAGGCTGCTTAGCGCCAATGGGCACGAGATCCGGCAAGTGGTATTCGCGAACGACAGCATCGGCCGGAGCAATTTGTTCCAGATCGGCTGCCACGCGTCATGGTCGCAAACAACGTACGATCGCGTCGCAAGGGAGTTAGCCGCGTGGAAGCCGGATGTTCTCGACGTTCACAATTTCTTTCCGCTGGCCTCGCCATCCGTGCACTATGCAGCTCATCGCATGGGGGTTCCGGTGATACAAACGCTGCACAATTACCGCCTGCTTTGCCCGGGTGCCAACTTCCTCCGCGACGGCAGAGTTTGCGAGGACTGTACCAGCCACATGGTGGCATGGCCGGGTGTCGTGCATCGCTGCTATCGCGGAAGCGCACTGCAGACGGGAGCCGTGGCGCTGATGATCTCCGTCCACCGTCTGCTGCGGACGTGGCAACGCTGCGTCACGGTCTTCGTGGTGCTGTCTGAGTTCGCCAAGCGTAAGTTCGTCGAGAATGGTTTCTCCGGATCGAAGATCGTGGTGAAGCCGAATTTCGTCGAGGACCCAGGTGAAACCGGGGTGGGCGGGCAGGAGTTCGTGTTCGCCGGAAGGCTGTCCCGCGAGAAAGGGATCTTGGTCCTGCTCGCGGCAATGGAACGGACCGGCCCGGAGGTGCGGGTAAATATCATCGGCGAGGGGCCTTTGGAAGCCGAGGTCCGCGCGGCCGCCGCACGCAATCCACGCGTTCGTTTCTTCGGCAGGCTGGGTCACTGCGAAGTGCTCTCGCAGATGGCGGCCGCCAAGTGCGTGGTGGTGCCCTCGATCTGTTATGAGACTTTCGGACGCGCGGCCGCGGAAGCTTACTCAGTCGGGAGCCCGGTCATCGCATCCCGGATCGGGGCGTTGGAGGAAATGGTCGAGAATGGGCGAACCGGTTTGCACTGCGAGCCGGGCGATCCCGCCGATCTGGCCCGGGCGATGATCTGGGTTACTCAGAACCAGCCGGCAGTAGCGCGCATGCGTATGGAAGCCCGGCTGGAATACCTGGAAAAATATACGGCTGAGCGCAACTACGGTTTGCTCGTGAGCATTTATGAGCGTGCTATTGCGGGCAATTCTCCCCGCCGAAAGAGCGGGGCTGCGAGCCTGCCCCACTGATGACCAGCCCCGATAGCGCTTACATCCTGCGGATGAAGGTCGACCTGACGAATTACGCCCACGCATCCGATTTGATCTCCGGGTGGGGCCGGCAACATCTCTCACGTTATGTCTGCGTGGCCTGTGTCAACAACGTGATGGAGGCCTATGACTCCGCCGTCTTCCGCGACGCGATGAACCAGGCCGACCTGGTCACCCCGGACGGAATGCCCGTGGTCTGGGCCCTGCGGCTGCTCGGCCGCAAGGCCGCCACCCGCGTCTACGGCCCGGATCTGACGCCGATTCTCCTCGAAAAGGCCGCCGCGTCCGGCCTGCGGGTCGGGTTTTATGGAGGCGCGCCGGATGTAGTCGAGCGCCTGCGCCGGGTCGTCGTCAAGCGCTTCCCGAATATTGAGGTCGCTTACGCCTTCTCTCCGCCTTTTCGCCCTCTCACGCCGGCGGAAGATGAAGGCGTGGTCTCCGCCATCAACAGCTCCGGCGTGCGCATCCTCTTCATCGGCCTGAACACGCCCAAACAGGACTATTGGATGGCCGCCCACAAGGGCCGCGTGCAGGCCGTCATGATTGGAGTCGGCGCGGCCTTCGACTTCCTGGCCGGAACCAAGCCGCAGGCGCCGCGGTGGATGATGCGCATCGGCATGGAATGGCTCTTCCGGCTGGTCACGGAACCGCGGCGCCTCTGGAAACGGTACCTCAAACACAACCCGCGATTCGTCGCGCTCTTTGCCCTGCAACTTCTGGGGCTGGAGAGACACCCGGGCGGGTCCGCGCCGCGGGCCTGAACCCCGGCTTTTCGAATTCCTGCGAGCACTCCGATGAGTACCGCCGCCACTACCGTTATTCTCGAACGCCGGCATCGAGCCGCCAGCCCCGCCATGCTTATGGGCGCCAGCCTGGCCCTGATGGATATCGTCACTCTCTCGTGCTCCGTGCTGGCCGGATTTTGGGTCTGGTCTCTCATTAACCCGATCGTTTCGCCATACCACCCCAGCGCTTTCCTGGCGGTCGGACTTACGGCCGCGGCGCTGGGATTCTCCGGATTGTATCCCGGCATCGGCATGACCGCCGTAGAGCACATGCGGCGCATCGCGCATAGTGTGACGCTGGTGTACCTCTTGCTCACCGCCTCCATGTTTCTGGTGAAGGACTGGTGGGCGGACTCCCGCGGTGGATTCCTGCTTTCGTGGGCACTCTCCCTGGCTCTGGTCCCCCTGGGACGGGGGATAACCGGCCGCCTCTTCCGTTCCCGGACATGGTGGGGAGTGCCCTCCATGATCCTCGGGGCGGGCCGCACGGCGCATGTTGTCATCCGGAATCTCAAGGACAACCAGGTGTTGGGATACCGGCCGGTAGTCTGTCTGGACGACGATCCCGCCATGCACGGCGATTGCCTGGGCGTGCCGGTGACCGGATCTCTGCAGGATGCCGCGTATTTCGCGGAACGGTACCGCACGCGTTGCGCGATCGTCGTCATGCCGGGCATCCCGCGGGAGAAACTGGTTGCCAATCTGCAGTGCTGGTCGAGCATTTTCCCCAGCATCCTGATCGTCCCCGACCTCTTCGGCGTGGCCTCCCTGTGGACCGAACCGCGCGACCTCGGCGGCGTGCTGGCCCTCCACATCCGCTGCAATTTGCTGCATCCGCTCAACCGTTTCATCAAGCGGGGTTTGGATATAGTGGTTGCGGCGTTGGCGCTGCTGGTGTCCGCCCCGCTTCTGGCCGTCGCCGCTCTGTGTATCAAGCGGGTAAGCGCCGGCTCCGCATTCTACGCACAGGAGCGCCAAGGCAAAGGCGGCGGGCCCATACGAATTCTTAAGCTGCGGACCATGTACCACGGGGCGGAGCAGATGCTCGACCGGCACTTGGCCGAGAACCCGGAGGCCGCCCGCGAGTGGGATCGCTTCTGCAAGCTGAAACGCGACCCGCGCATACTCCCCGCGATCGGTCACTTTCTGCGCAAGACCAGCCTGGATGAGTTGCCCCAGCTCTGGAATGTCCTGGTAGGCGAGATGAGCCTGGTGGGTCCGCGGCCGTTCCCCATTTATCACAACCAGCGTTTTGGCGCCGAATTCCGCAAGTTCCGCATGCAGGTCACGCCGGGCCTGACCGGATTGTGGCAGATCTCAGCCCGGTCCAACGGCGATCTGGACGTCCAGACGCAGCTCGATACTTACTACATCAAGAACTGGTCCATCTGGCTCGACATTTACATTCTGAGCCGTACAGCCCACGCGGTACTCTTTTCGAACGGGGCTTACTAGGTTCAACTCCAAATTGCAGGGGGTCTGGCACATCCGTGAACAAAAAGTGGATTCGCGACATTATCGGGCTTCTTCCGGATAGCGAGCGCTACACCAAAGCAGCTCTGATTCCTGCCTTTCGCGCTTGGCAAAGCGCTCACCAGCTTCCCACGGTTCCAGCGTTTGTACGCCGTGAAGACCTTTGGGAGCACGTAATAACCCACCACGTGGAGGCTCCGGTTTTGTACCTTGAATTCGGCGTATACGAAGGCTATTCGATACGTTTCTTTTCAGAACGTATTCGGGACCCGCGCTCCAGCTTTGTGGGGTTTGACACGTTTGTAGGCTTGCCGGAGGCCTGGCTGACATATAAAGCCGGAACGTTCGATGTCGGCGGCCGTGTGCCCGATATACGCGATAACCGTGTATCGTTTATGGCGGGACTATTCCAGGAGACACTGGGGAGGTTCCTGAGCACCGTTGGCGATAATCGTAGACTGATCGTGCATTGCGATGCCGACTTATACTCATCGACGCTCTTCGTTCTGACCCAGCTTGCGCCCCTGCTTGACGGGGCGGTGGTCGTCTTCGATGAGTTCAATGCGCTGCCTCATGAATTCAGGGCGCTGCTGGACTTTTCAAAAGCGTACCGGATGAGTTACCGGTTACTTGGCTACGTTAATCCCAGTCTGGATCAGGCCGCTGTCCGCTTCGACGCAATGCAGAGTGTTTGAATCCGAGAGGCGCCGCGCAGGCAGTGCCGGGGGGCGCCCGCCGGCCTGCACTCAAAGAGAAAACCACAAATGGAGTCGATGCCATGAGCGTTCTTGAGCGTGCCCGCCGCCAGGCGGGGCGCTCCGTCAAACGATACCTCGCGCGGCACCGGACGTCTGTGCCCTTGAGAAAGGGCGTGGCTATCTGCCGGTCGCTGGTTGACGGCTATAACAACGTAGACTACGACATGGAGACGAACGGGGAGTACTGGGTCCTCTCGGCGCTTGACCGATGGCCCCTGTCGTGCTTCATCGACGCCGGCGCGAATATCGGAAAGTGGACCGTTGCAGTCAAAAGGTACTTTCCGCAAGCGACAGTCCACTCCTTCGAGATCCATCCGCAAACATTCGCGGCTCTCTCCGGGCACATAAATGGGTTGACCGGCGTGAACATCGTAAACAGCGGTCTGTCGGATCGAATCGAAGATGTGCAATTGCACTGCTTCGGGAATCAGTCGGAACTGACTTCCGCCTTCATGCAGCCTTACTTCGAAGACCTCCCGCGACACACGATCGCAGGGCACGCCGTTTCCGGGGATAGCTACGTCTCCCGGGAATCCATCGGCCGTGTCGACTTCCTTAAAATCGACGTAGAAGGCATGGAGGAAAAGGTGCTTCGGGGTTTCGAGGAGACCATCCGCCGCGAGGCCATCGACGTGATTCAGTTCGAATACGGTATTCGTAGCGTGTTCACCCATTTTCTCTTGCACGATTTCTACGTGCACTTGGAATCGCGAGGATATGCCGTCGGAAAGATCTTCCCTGGTGGCGTCGACTTCCGGCCCTACGCGGTCTCCGACGAAAACTTCCAAGGTCCGAATTACCTGGCTTGTCGAAAGGCCAAACCGGAATATATTCAACGATTAGCGAGTCGCCCCCGGCTGGCGCCTTCCGCGGCGCTTCCCTCGGACTAGCGATTGTCTTCGAATCGGACGGCAGGACCCGGAATCTTCGCATTACGCACGGTTGAAGGAGAAACTACAAATGGAGCTGGCGCCATGAGCATTCTTGAGCGTGCTGGACGCGGGGCCGAGCGATCTGTCAGGCGATATCTCGCACGGCACCGGACATCCGCTCCCCTGAGAAAAGGCGTGGCGGTTTGCCGGTCGTTGGTGGACGGCTACCACAACCTGGACTATGACATGGAGACGAACGGCGAGTACCGGGTCCTTTGGGTTCTGGACGGATGGCCGCTATCGTGCTTCGTCGATGCCGGCGCGAATATTGGAGCATGGACCTCCGCGGTGAAGAGGTATTATCCGGAGGCGACGGTGCATGCGTTCGAAATCCACCCGCAAACATTCACCGCTCTCACCGGGACCATAAACGGGTTGAGCGGCGTGCATCTGGTAAATAGCGGCCTGTCCGATCGAATCGAAGATTTGCAATTGCACTGCTTTGGGGATCAATCGCAGCTAACCTCCGCCATTGCGTACCCCCACGGTGGAGACCTGCGGCGGCATACGATCACGGGACATGCTGTTTCGGGGGATAGCTATGTCTCCCAGAAATCGATCGGCCATATCGATTTCCTGAAGATCGACGTAGAAGGGATGGAAGACAAGGTGCTTCGCGGTTTCGAGGAAACCATCCGCCGCGATGCTATTGACCTGATCCAGTTCGAATATGGGGGCGATAACATCTTTACGCATTTTTTGTTGCGCGACTTCTATGGATATTTCGAATCGCGGGGATATGCCGTCGGCAAGATTTACCCGCGTGGCGTCGACTTCCGGCCATACTCGGTCGCGGACGAAGATTTTCGAGGTCCGAACTATCTGGCTTGCCGAAAGGGCAAACCGGAATATATCCAGCGGTTGGCGGAGGGCGCGTCGTGACGCAGTCCATTCCGTCCCGCAAACGGACACTTTCCTCTGAATTCGGACAGCGGGTCAGTCTGGACTTGGAGGGCGGCCAATCTTGGCCGCAGCCGCCTTTTAGGCGGCCAGAGCCGGCTGAAAGCCGGCTGCGGGCAGAAGTGCCCGCCCTCCAAACCCAAACTGACCCACTACTCTGAATTCGGACAGGCTGGGGTGGGGCCGGTTTGGCAAATGGCGTGCTGCGGAGCGGACCATCCTACTATGTGGAACGATCTGCGGTTCGCTTTGAGAACGCTGCGGCGCTCGCCCGGCTTCACGGTGCTCGCGGTTTTGTCCCTGGCTCTGGGGATCGGCGCGAACACGGCCATCTTCTCGCTGCTCTACCAGGTGGTGCTGCGCGCGGTTCCGGTGAAAGATCCGGGTTCCTTGTATTCGCTGGAATCCGACGACAACAACTACGGAACCACCCGCCGCGACAACAACCTGAGCGTATTCTCCTACCCCATGTACAAGGCCCTGCGCGACCACAACGAGGTGTTCAGCGGGCTGGTGGCGCGGGTTAGCTACCCGGCCACGCTCACCTCGGGCCGTGAGGCGGCGCGCACCACCGTGGAGGCCGTCACAGGAAATCTCTTCGAAGTGCTCGGCGTGCACCCCGCCATGGGCCGCCTGCTGCTTCCCTCCGATGACGCGCCGGGACAGAGCCCGGTCATCGTGCTGAGCTACGATTATTGGACCGGCCATCTGGGGGCGGATCCGCTGGTCGTGAACAGCCGGATGCTGATGAACGGCCAGCCGGTGTTGGTTGCGGGCGTCGCGCCGCGAGGTTTCCGGGGACTGCTCACGGGGCGCGATCCGGACCTCTTTGCGCCCATGTCGATGATGGGAACGATCGCCCCCGGCATGAACGGAAACGATCGAGTGGATTTCTATTCGCTCAACATCGTGGGGCGGCTGAAGCCGAATGTCGGTCCGGAGCGGGCACACGTCATGCTGCTGCCGCTGTTCCGCTCCGTGCTGCGGGATGAAGTGCCGCAGTTGACGGACATCAAAGAGGACGACCGCAAGAAGATTCTTGCCAGACCCATAAACCTGCAGCCCGCGGCGCAGGGGCTGAATCAATTGCGCATGCAGTGGCAGACGCCGCTGGCGGTGCTTGAGGTGATGGTGGGTCTGGTGCTGTTGATCGCCTGCGCCAATGTCGCCAACCTGCTGATCGCGCGGGCCACTGCCCGGCAACGGGAGATTGCCATCCGGCTGGCGGTGGGCGCGACCCGCTGGCAACTCCTCAGGCAACTGATGGTGGAGAGCGGCATCCTGGCGCTGGGGGGCGGAATCGTGGGACTGTTCCTGTCGCAGAATCTCACGCAAGGGCTGTTGGGCCTGATGCCGGAGGACGCCGCGGGCGGCTGGCTGGCGCCGCAACTGGACGCGCGCATGCTCGGCTACAGCGTGGCGCTGGCCTTGCTCGCCGGATTGCTGTTCGGACTCGCCCCGGCTCTGCAGGCTATGCGGACTGGCGTTGCGCCGGCGTTGAAGGAGCAATCCGGCGGCATGAGCGCCAGCGGCTCTCAGTCGAGAACGCGGCAAGGCCTGATGGTGGCTCAGATTTGCCTCTCTTTGTTGCTGCTGACCGGCGCGGGCCTGTTTACGCGGAGCCTGTTGAACCTGGTTCATAGCGATCCGGGATTCCGGACGGACCACCTGATTACGTTCACGATCGACCCCAGCCTGAGTGGCTACACCTTCGAGCGCAGACTCGCCCTCTTCCGCGATCTGCGGCAGAAGCTGGGCGCGCTCCCCGGCGCGCGGGCGTCGGCCAGTGCTTACCTGATTCCGCTGGGTGGCTGGGGATGGGGCGGCGGCGTCAAAGCCCCAGGGTCTCGCAATGCCAGCCAGGAGTTTGTCAGTTGCAATGAGAACTCAGTCAGTCCGGGTTATTTCGCCGCGCTTGGGATTCCCTTGCGGGCGGGGCGGGATTTCAATGCCAACGACACGCCTAAGTCGGCGAGCGTGGCGATCGTCAGCGAGGCATTCGCGCGCTTTCTGTATGAGGGCGCGAACCCCATAGGGCGCCACATACATATAGGCAACAACGATGCGGATGCCGAGATCGTCGGGGTGGTGCGGGATTCCCGGATCAACGATGTGCGGGAGCAGCCGCCGCGGGTGTTGTATGTGCCGTTTGAGCAGGGCGGAGACCAGTTTACGCTGCAATCCGCATTCTTCGTGCGGACCCAGAGCGACGAAGCTGGTTTGACGACCGCGATACGCGCCAGCGTGCGGCAATTGGATCGCAATCTTCCGATCGAGCGTTTGACTTCGATGAAACTCACGATCGACGATTCTATTTATAGGGACCGGCTGATGGCGACCTTGGCCATGGCATTCGGCGCGTTGGCGGCGATTCTGGCGGCGGTGGGGCTGTATGGCGCCATTTCGTACTCGGTGGCGCGGCGCACGCGCGAGTTCGGCATCCGGCTGGTGCTGGGGGCGGCTCCGGAAAGCCTGCTGCTGTTCGTGTTGCGCGAAGTGGGCTGGCTGATCGGTATAGGCGTAGCGGTGGGGGCGCCTGCCAGTTACTTGCTGGCGAGGCTTGCGGAGTCGCAATTTTATGGGGTGCGGGCGCACGATCCTTGGACGCTGGCCGGCGCGACCGTGTTGATTGCGATGGTGGGAGTGGCGGCTGGATTGGCGCCGGCGGTGCGCGCGATGCGGATCGCGCCGCTGGATGCGCTGCGGTATGAGTAGGACTGGCGCCGAAGGTGGCGCACATACCCAATGAGCGGCGCGGGGATAAGTCTGCGCACGATCACGCCGGCGGCGAGTCTATGACGTCAACGATCGCTCTGTTTTGTGCGCCCAGGCCGGAACGTGTTCAGCGACAATGGTCCAAACGAGTTCGAGGTCGACGCCGAAGTACTCATGAATTACAACGTTACGGAATGCGATGATTTGTGGCCAGGGAATCTAAGAGTGCGCTTCTCGAAGCTCGTCCGACACGCCACGGCACGCCTCCCCGAGTAGAGCCAAACGGTGCAAGATTGCGCTCTGTATCAATATGTCGCTGAAGAATGCTTCGCGGCCGTGTCCGGAGAGTTTGGAGATCATTTCGATCTGTTCTACGGCGTCGAGGAAGCGGAGACCGTCCCGCCCTCATAAGGAGACCGCGTCGCCTGTCACTTCAGATGCCAAGCGGGGTTTAAGCCCACGGCTGGAAACGACGTCTACCTTGCATCCAAGTACGTCCTCCAGGTCGAGCCAAAGGCCCGTAAGATCCAGTAGTGAGCGGCCCGGTTCGAAATCGACCAGGAAATCGACGTCCGAGTCCTGGCGCTGTTCGCCGCGGGCGACTGAGCCAAAAATGCGGACGTTGCGCGCGCCACGTTTCCCGGCGGCGGCAATGATCTTGTCGCGGTAATGAGAACGGATTTCGTCCAGCGTCATCCGGCTAAGTGCGACCTCCTTGCCGGTTCTTGGACTGTACTATAAATCGCACTCACCTCCAAATACGCCGCATGTGCTCAGCAGGCATCGCCGTTAGCCCGAGCAGAAGGACGATACCGCCAACGAGAGTAAAGATTCCCCGCGCAAAGTTGGACATCTGGCATCGTAGGACTCGGCCCGCCCACAGGCTCGCCGCATATGCCGCGCCGAAGACCGGCACGACGATGGCAGCCGATGTCCATAAAGATCCCATATGGTGGTGCCGGAGGAGGGGGTCGAACCCTCATACCCAGTGAAGGATGCGGGATTTTGAGTCCCGTGCGTCTGCCAGTTCCGCCACTCCGGCAAGGTCCTGACTCCTTTGAGTTTACCCTAAAATTGCTACAGGCGCACGGTAGTGGTTCTTGTAGTGGTTCTCCGCTTCGCCTCTGCAGTTCCGCGCGGGTCTCTCAATCCCGTGCCAGCCATCGAGGACGAAAGCGCACTGGCCGCGCTGGAGGAGCACATCCTCGCTTGCGGATCGTGCGCCGAGCGGGCGGACAAAGCCCAGTGCCGGCCTCGAATTCTTCGATCCGTATGAAGGCCGCCACTAAACGGTTTTTCAGAATACCGGCCCGGATCCGAAACGAAACGTGCAAAGGCAGCATCCAACAAGTTGGTCCTACCCTCGGAATGGCGCACCCGTGCATTCCTCCGCGGGCCTGACGGAGGAAAAGCAGATGACGAGCGACCGAACTTTGTCAGCCCACGCCGGCTCCACGGCGCGCACGGCCGGAATCATCCTGATGTCCATCGTTCTTTGGAACTTAACGGCCGGGCACATATTCGGGGATTCACCGGAAAACCCGGCCAACGTGAAACCGGCTAAGACAGCCCTCCTGGCCGTGCCCTTGAGCTTCGAGGCCAATCAGGGCCAAACGGACAGCCAGGTAAAGTTTCTATCCCGCGGCGACGGCTATTCGTTGTTTCTTACATCGAACGAAGTTGTTTTCTCGCTGCGGACTGTAGCTGGCGTCAAAGCTCCGCCGTCGGTTTTCCGCATGGAACTGCTGGGCGGCCGCAAGGCGCAAGTTTCCGGCGTGGATTTACTTCCGGGCGCGGCCAACTATTACATCGGCAACGATCCCAAGAAGTGGCGTAGCGGCATCGGTGCTTATGGCAAAGTGAAGTACCGGGGTATCTATCCGGGCATTGACGCCGTTTTCTACGGCAACCAACGGAAATTGGAGTACGATTTCGTGGTCGCCGCGGGTGCGGACACCAAGCAAATTTCGCTGGGGCTGACCGGCGCGACCCCGAGTCTGGACATCGCGGGCAATGTTTTACTAAGACTGGCTGACGGCGATCTGGCGCTGCGGAAGCCGGTCGCATATCAGATTATCGACGGCGGCAAGACAACTGTCGAAGCCGGGTACACCATCTCCGGCGGAAAAGTCCGCTTCCGGCTCGGCAAGTACGACCACAGCCAGACGCTGGTGATCGATCCGGTGTTTAGTTATCTGACGTATTTGGGCGGTTCCGGGCCGGACCAAATCGGGGGCAGCCAGGTAGTGAACCAGACCGGCAGCCCGGCACAGGCCCTGGCGATTGACTCTGCCGGCGATGTCTATGTCACCGGATTTACCATGTCGGCGGATTTTCCCGTCGCCAATGCATATCAAGCCACCAGCAAAAGCAATATGTGGACGGCCTTTGTGAGTGCACTGAACCCCTCCGGCACCGCGTTTCTGTACTCCACTTATCTGGGAGGATCCGTTTACACCTCGGGGAACTCGGTCGTATGGGATAGCCACGACAATGCGTTATACGTCGTGGGCACCACGAATTCCCCCGATTTTCCGATCACGGCAGGCGCTTTCCAGACGTTGCTGGCGCCGACGGAGGTGAACAACAAGGCCGTGAGTAGTGGCCAAGACAACGCCTTCGTGGCCAAGTTCAGCGCCTCCGGTCAGCTCACAAACTCGACCTTTTTGGGCGGGGACTACCAAACCGCTGGATTCGGCATCGCAACGGATTCCCAGGGCCGCGCCTACGTCGTAGGTTACACCGTCTACAATTGCATCCCACCCGACTCGGCCTCTTACGAATGCTTCCCAACTACACCGGGGGCCGTCATTCCGGCGGGCACCGTTTCGACGAATGGCAACGGCTTTGTATCCGTTTTCGACCCGACGTTGTCGACACTTCTGTACTCGACGCTCCTCGGCGATCCGAATGGCGCGGCGGAGAGCACCTCGGAGGCCTTTGGTGTGACGGTGGACCCCAGCGGAAACTTCTATGTGGTTGGGGTTACGGGCTCGCCAAGCCTGCCTACAACTCCAGGCGCGTTCCAGCCGGAACTTGGGACGAGCAATGCCATACCACTTGTAGGCTTTGCCGCCAAGTTCGGACCGGTAGGCGCAAGCGCGGCCAGTCTCACCTACCTTACCTATTTGGAAGCGACGGGGCTCAGCTTTGGCGACCTCCCGGGCGGCGTGGTTGCCGACAGCCAGGGCAACGCTTATATCGGCGGCTACACAAACTCAACAACGTTTCCCTTAACGCCGGGTGCCTATCAGGGCGTCTGTGTAGGAAACAATTGTGTATTCGTGACCAAGCTGAATCCCAAGGGAACCGGTTTGGTCTGGTCCACGTTTGTTGAAGTCGCCGACTACTTCGGAGCCATTCAACTCGATGCTCAAGGGAATGTATACGTGACGGGTTACAGCAGCGAGTTTTTCCAGGGAGTCGATGCGATACAACCTGGCCTGGTCTCCGGGGGATTCGTCTCGAAACTCGACCCCACGGGCGCCACCTTGTTGTTTTCTTCGCTGGTGGGAGCTGCCGGCGTTGGCGTTAACGGCGGTTCATCTCTATCGGGCCTGGCGGTGGACGCGATGGGGAACATTTATGTGGCGGGCAACATGATTGGCGCTTCACTCCCAACGACGCCAGGCGTGGTCCAGCCTTCGTACCACGGAGGCTCAGGCGCTTACGGCGACGGCTTGATCGCCAAGATTGCGCAAACCAGCCCGGTGGTCACACTAGCCCCGGCTGGACAAGTCGAAGCCTTCGCGCCGGAGTCCATCATGTCCGTATATGGCGTGGATTTGGCCACCGGAACAGCCGTGGCGCTGACTCTGCCGCTGCCGACATCGCTTGATGGCAACTCATTGACGGTCACAGACTCAGCCGGCGTAACGCGTCCGGCTCCCCTGTACTTCGTCTCGCCGGGGCAGATCAATTTCGAGATTCCGGCAGGCACCGCCGCGGGAACCGCGACGGTGACGATCCAGAATCAGAATGGGACTGTGCAGTACACAACGATCTCAATCGGCACCGTTTCGCCGGGGATCTTCGCGTTAAACGGCTCGGGGCTGGTGGCGGCCTGGGTTCTGCCTGTGGTTTCCGGAGCGCAGCAACCGCTGCAGCCGGTTTACTTGTTGGTATCCGGGAACGTGGTTGCATTGCCGGTCAGTCTCGGACCATCCACGGAACAGGTTTATCTCGAGATTTACGGCACGGGCTTCCGCAACGCCAAGAACTTCACCGCGACGGTAGGCGGCTTGAGCGTGCCAGTACTGGGGGCGGCCGCGTCGCAGTTCGTCGGGGAGGATCAGGTGAACATAGGCCCGCTGCCGCAGGCGTTGGCGGGTCAAGGAAGCGTGAACATCGTGATTACCGCCGACGGGCTAGTCGCCAACACAGTCAATGTGACAATTCAGTGACGCCTGTCTTAGCGGCTTGAAGGCGCCTTGCAGCGTGCGCGTACGGTGGTGTTGCGCGGTATCGCTCAGCGCTCACCCCCTCCGGTGCAGCTTTCTTCACCCCCCCTCCTCCAGCAGTGTGCCAGAGGAACCGGTAGGCGTTACTCGTTTGGGCGCGCCCGGCAAAGCGGCGTACCCGCCCTGATGAGTTTCTGGGCCTCCAACTCCGCCAGGCCGGCGAAGTTTATAAGAGTTATACTACGGGGCGGCCAAAAACTATGTGAAAAACGCGCCTTGGCGTGGCTCGTGTTCCCTTACTGAGCGACGTTGATGAAGAAGGGATTGCTTTGGACCAAATTGGCTGGGGCGCCTACATAGAGGTACGTCGCGTAAGGGCCGCGTCTGCCAGTTCCGCCACTCCGGCAAGTCTATGCCTCCTTCGAGTTTACCCTAAAATTGCTCCAGGCGCACTGTAGCGGTTCTCCGCTTGATTACCGCCGTTTCGCGCGGGTTTGTTAATCCCGTGCGCCTCACCTATTTCACCCGCCTTCGCTTCGCCGCCCGTTCCTGTTTGCGCTTCTTCGCTGGTCCCAGCGGATGCGGCGCAACTCGTTCTTGCGGGCGCCCGTGTGATAGCCGCACACGAGCAGAGTCTTGAGACTGGCAGTCAGTTCCTCCAGCAGCCGCTCATACCGGTCCTGCTCCAGGCAACAACGCCGGGACGAGGGTGATTGTTGGATCACTCCACCCTAAAGTAACCCGTGGCCAGGGTTCCCCCAACCTGAGCAAACACCCCATCAGGGCCCAGGGGCGAGGCCGCGGGCACGGTGAACGGGAGTGCAGCAGTTCCGGCGAAGGCGCCGTTCGTATCTGCGGTCGCGGCGCCGAGGTAGGTTCGCGGGTTGTTCCAATAGATTTCGACAGACTCACCCGTGTCGCCCCCGTATCCCTGCGCCGTCACGGAAGTGCCCGGTGGCCCCGAGCTGGGAGTCAGGACCAGCCGCGGCATCATCGAGAAATTCGCTGCGCCCACTTTTCCGCTGCCTTCTCCGAGGCTGAGGAAGATGCGGGGGCCAAAAGGCGATGCAGGCGCGCGCGCCGTAACAGTGAACGAGCCGCTGGCATCCGCCGTGGCGCTGGCGATTACCGGTGAGCCGAAACCGTCGCTGTAGATCCGAACGTTCTCGTAGGCCCAAAACCCGCTAGCCGTGAAGCTGAGTTGGGAGCGGAAGGCGCCCGTGGGCGGGGATACGGCCAGGTTCGCAGCCCTGTAAATTACTTGTCCGATCCTGCAACCCTCAACCGTCGATCCCCGGCCAGTGAACCAAACGCCGCCATGCGGGCCTGCGGCTATGCCGCCATAGGTAAGTTCGAAACCAGCCGGTGAGTAGTGCGTAATTACTCCGTCGGTAGTGATGCGCCCGATATAATCGCCGTTGTCGGCAAACCACAAGGCATCGCCCGCTATTGCCACGATTCCAAACGCCGGCTCGTAAGGATACAAAGGATACTCTGAGACGGCTCCGCCGGTGGTTATGCGACCGATCGAACCGTAGGCAGTGAACCATAGTGCTCCATCTGGTCCGCTGGCGATGCTTGTTGGGGCCGTGGATACCGGGTACTCCGTAGTCGATCCAGTAGTGGTTATCCGCCCGATCGCATAGGTGGTAGTGAACCAGAGCGCGCCGTCCGGCCCAACGGCGATCCCGCCGCCGGGATTGGGCACGGGATACTCGGTGATCGCCCCGGACGTTGTAATTCGCCCGATTTGATTGGCATAGAGCTCGGTGAACCACAACGCGCCATCCGGCCCCGCCGTGATGCCATACGGATAGGCATCGCTGTTAGGAACAGAGTATTCCGTGACGGCTCCCGCCGTGGTGATTCGGCCGACATAGCCGGACGCCCCGGTGAACCATACGGCGCCGTCCGGGCCCGTCGCAATGCCGTAGAATTGATTGAACCCGCCCGGCACGGGGTACAGCGTGATCACGCCGGCTTCGGTGATACGCCCGATATAACCGGTGACGTCGGTAAACCACATGGCCCCATCGGGTCCTAACGTAATGGCCTCCGAGGCGCCACCCACGGGCACCTGGTACCCGGCAATCGCAATGTCCTGCGCCAGTCCAAATGCCGGCAAGCTCACGAGCAATGCTACTAGAATCCTCATCATCGACGAATTGTATCAGGGCATTTCAGATTACGCAGAGGATTCCTTTCCGCTTCAGCCTCGGTCTTGGCGGGAGGAACAGCACAAATCACAGGCTGGGGAAGAATCTCAAGGACCGCTTGCTAACGCGCGCGCGGCTCAGAATTGTGTGCACGTGCTTGCAGCAACTTACCGAGCCGCGACCGTAGAGGGAGCGGTCTGGTGGGCCTTTTTTCCGCAACCTGCTAAGAAACTCTCCTTGAGAGGAATACCTGCCGGCATGCACTCAGCTGTTATGGAATCGAACCACGCCGCCGATCGTGACCCTGAGCGCTAAAACGTGGTGCATCGGGGTGATCGAATTGGCCGCACTGGAAGGACACGCCCTGGGCCTGCGGAACATTGCCACCGCACATCCACTGCAGTGGTTCTGGAGTGAACGGGCCTTATCCTGGCGTCGCACGGGAGCACGTAAGGTGTAGAGAGGGTAAGTCGCTAGCCCTCAGTTATCCTTCATTTTGGTTTTTGATTCCCGTGCCTCAGCCAGTTCCGCCACTCCGGCCGGCGGTGCGAAAACCATTTCCAGTATAACCCGGTTCGAGCGCGTATCCGGAGGGTCTCACCCCATGGCATTATTCAAAACCCGCAGCGCCGCCGTTTACGGCATCGACGCGCATTTGATCGACATCGAAGTCGATATGTACTCGACCGGCAGCGCGCGCGACTTCGTCATGGTCGGCATGCCGGATACCGCTGTGCGCGAAAGCCGGGAGCGCATCAAATCGGCGCTCATCAATTCCGGCTTCGGCTATCCGAACAAGGCTGTCACCATCAATCTCGCGCCAGCCAATGTGCGCAAGGAAGGCGCCGGCTTCGACCTGCCGATGGCCATGGGGATACTGGGCGCGATGGGCAGGATCCCGGCGCTCGACGATCACATCCTGCTCGGCGAGTTATCGCTCGATGGCGGGATAAGGCCCGTGCGCGGCGCCCTGTCGGTGGCCGTGTGCGCGCGCGCGCAGGGCATCGCCAACCTGGTGCTGCCGCTGGAGAATGCGGCCGAGGCGGCGGTGGTGGAAGGCGTGCGCGTGTTTGGCGTGCGGCATCTGGCCGAGGTGGTGATGCTGATCGAGCAGCCGGACGCGTTTCCGGCGACGGCCCCCACCTTTCAGGCGTCCGGGCCCGAATCCGGCGCGCCGGATTTTCGCGATGTGCGCGGACAGGCCAGCGCCAAGCGCGCACTCGAAGTGGCGGCGGCGGGCGGGCACAACGTGTTGATGATCGGACCGCCCGGCTCCGGCAAGACCATGCTGGCCAAGCGGCTGGCTGGCATTTTGCCGCCGCTGACGTTTGCCGAATCCATCGAGACCACGAAAGTACATAGCGTTGCCGGACTGCTCGCCAGCGGCGCGGGCCTGCTGCGCGAACGGCCGTTCCGCACGCCGCACCATACCATCTCCGATGCGGGACTGATCGGCGGCGGCAGCGGCATGGCGCGTCCGGGCGAAGTCAGCCTGGCGCACAATGGGCTGCTGTTTCTCGACGAATTCCCGGAATTTCCGCGCGATGTGCTGGAGATCCTGCGGCAGCCGCTCGAAGACGGATCGGTGACTATCGCCCGGTCGAATATGACGCTTTGCTTCCCGGCCAATTTCATGTTGGTGGCGGCCATGAATCCGTGTCAATGCGGCTTCTATGGCGACGCCACGCGCGAGTGCCGCTGTACGCCCGGCATGATCCAGCGCTATCTGGGCAAGATCAGCGGGCCGCTGCTCGACCGCATCGATATCCACCTGGAAGTCCCCGCCTTGCCTTATAAAGAGATGCGCACCAACGATGCCAGCGAGTCATCCACGGAGATTCGCGCGGTAGTGGAGCGCACCCGCGCCATCCAGCGCGCCCGCGGCTTCTACAACGCGCAGATGCCCACGCGCCACATTCGCAAGCTGTGCGTGCTGGACGAAGCCGGCGAGCGCACGCTCGAAATGGCGGTGCGCCGCATGGGACTCTCGGCGCGCGCGCACGACCGGATTCTGAAGCTGGCGCGGACCATCGCCGACCTCGGCGAATCGAAGACTATATCCGCCAAACATGTCGCCGAAGCGGTACAGTATCGCAGCCTGGATCGCAATTATTGGAACTGAAGGTTCCCAGGAACGTGGTATTTGGTCGCTGCCCCGGTTCGCCCCCAAAACCCGCGCGCTCGCGTTTCGCTGTATCGTAGAGAGTGCAACGGAAAGGCCGCTCATGTTAACCAGATTGAAAATATCCGGCTTCAAGAACCTTGTCGATATCGACATCCGATTCGGGCCATTTACGTGCATTGCGGGCGCAAACGGGGTTGGAAAGTCGAATCTGCTCGATTCCATCGGTTTCCTAAGTGCGCTCGCGGACAACACTCTTATTGACGCAGCAATGTCGATTCGCGATGAGGGAAGGAAGACAACGGACGTTCACAGCTTGTTCCATCGGGTCGGCGATCAATACTCCCCGGAGATGAGCTTTGAGGCTGAAATGATCATTCCTTTCGAAGGAACTGACGACCTCCGTCAGCCGGTCAAGGCCGGAGTCACCTTTCTGCGCTACGACCTCCTGATCGGATATCGCGACCATTCTCCCGGAGCAAGTTCTCCGGGTCCCCTGGAGATCCGGAACGAGAAGCTGAACCACATCCGCTTGAGAGACTGGAATCAACACCTGCTCTTCGAATCTAAGAAGCCGTGGCGCGACTCCGTGCTACGTGGGCGGAGGGTTGCACCTTTGCTTTCGACGGACGAGGTCGGAGGCAGGCGGGTGATCCGAATTCACCAGGATGGCAATGCCGGAGTTCCAAGAAACGTCCCAGCCGAGAACCTGCCCAGGACAGTGCTCTCCACAGCCAACTCCGCGGAGAGTCCAACGGCAGTGCTGGCAAGGCGCGAGATGCAGTCGTGGCGACGGTTTCAGCTCGAGCCGTCGTCCCTGCGGCGCACTGACGAGTTTTCGACCTATGGGCACCTTGGCACTGATGGCTCGAACTTGGCGGCGACGCTCTACAGGCTCGCCAGAGTCGAGCCAGGTCAAGGGGATGCGGCAAAATCGGTGTACGCCCGGGTGGCCAACCGGCTCTCCGACCTGATCGGCGATGTGCAAGACGTCTGGGTCGATCGCGACGAGAGACGCGAGCTGCTCACGGTCCACGTCCGGGGAAATGGGACCCCCCACCCGGCCAGATCTCTTTCCGATGGGACACTGCGTTTCTTGGCATTGTCGGTGTTGGAGCAGGACCCGGAATTCACGGGCCTGTTGTGTCTGGAGGAGCCAGAGAACGGAATTCACCCGGAGCGGATCCCCGCGATGCTGGAGTTGCTGGATGCGATCGCGGTGGATCCCAATGAACCGATTGGAGATGAAAACCCGCTGCGCCAGGTAATCGTGAACACCCACTCACCCGGAGTGGTTGGGCAGGTTCGCGACGAGGATTTATTGATCGCGCAGCGCCGGGAATATGGCCGGGACAAAGAGCGATACAAGGCGCTCGTTTTGAGGGCGCTCCCCGGTACGTGGCGGGTCACGAAGGGTCAGGCGCCGGTGGCGTCTCGTGGGGAGCTACTATCCTACCTGAACCCTTTTCAACCTCGCCAGTCGGATTCCCGGTCTCGGGGAAGAGTGATCGACCGGAAGGATCTGCAACTCATGCTGCCTGGCCTGGGAGCCGCTTCCTGAGTGAATATCCAATACACTCTGCTTTCGGAGGGATCGTCCGATCAGGCGTTGCTACCGATCCTGTCCTTCGTGCTCGGAGAGCGCGGCGCCGAAACGGTCGAGCCTCAATGGGCTGATATCGGGCGCCTGCGAGAGCCCCCGCAAACGCTTCCCGACAAGATCCGAACGGCCGTCGACCTGTATCCCTGCGACCTATTGTTTGTTCACCGCGATGCCGACCGGGTTGGGCACGACTCCCGCAAGGAAGAGATCACTCGCGGACTCGTCGAAGCGGAAATCGACGTGGCGTCGGTCTGTGTGGTGCCGGTGAGGATGACTGAGACTTGGCTCCTCATCGACGAACACGCAATCAGAGCGGCGGCGGGGCAGCCTCGAGGCCGGGCTGTCTTGAATCTTCCTCAATTACGCCGTCTCGAAGAAGAGGCGTACCCGAAGGCTGCGCTTCACCAAGCCCTCCGCGATGCCTCTCAATTGCGCGGACGTCGGCTCCGCGACTTCCCCGTCAAACAGCGGGTGCGTCGTGTGGCGGAACTCATCGCGGACTACGGCGCATTGCGCGGGCTCTCCGCGTTTCGAGCCCTTGAACAGGAAGTTCGAACAGCGCTCGATCAGTTAGGGGCCCGGCCGGCGCGTCGCGACTAGACACGGAAACCGGCGACAGGCTGGACGTAACCCTGAGGTGATCCAAATGCCGGGCACTCCAGTTTGATACTCCGTTCAGTTGCTATCTGCACGGGCGCCAATGCGGTTTCTATGACGACGCCGCGCGAGTGCCGCTGCACGCCGGGCATAATCCAGCGCTATCTGGGCAAGATCAGCGGGCCGCTGCTCGACCGCATCGATATCCACCTGGAAGTCCCCGCCTTGCCTTACAAAGAGATGCGCGCCAACGATGCCAGCGAGTCATCCACGGAGATTCGCGCGGTAGTGGGGCGCACCCGCGCCATCCAGCGCGCCCGCGGCTTCTACAACGCGCAGATGCCGACACGCCATATCCGCAAGCTGTGCATGCTGGACGAAGCCGGCGAGCGTACGCTCGAAATGGCGGTGCGGCGCACGGGACTCTCGGCGCGCGCGCACGACCGGATTCTGAAGCTGGCGCGGACCATCGCCGACCTGGGCGAATCGAAGACTATATCCGCCAAACATGTCGCCGAAGCGGTACAGTATCGCAGCCTGGATCGCAATTATTGGAACTAAGGTAGAATAGCAACCGAGGACGCCGCGTGAAGCCAAACGGCAATTCGCCAGTTTCGAACGGGGGTTCGCCCTCGATTCGATGGGCTCCGATTCTGGGGCACTGGTCGGTCGGCGACGAAGAGATCGCATACCAGGGCGGAGACGAGCGATTTGCCGCTCATGGGCAGGAATTCCCAGTGGGCATCCTGGTCAACAACAGGGAGCTTCGCAGCGGCGCCTGCAGCGTGGATGTGGAGTTCGAAGACATCTCGTCCGGTATCTTTGCGGGCGGCATGGTCTTGGGTTACCGCTCCCCGGAGCGGTATTATTTGCAGGTTCAGCTTGGCGCCAGTCAAGCTGCCTACTGCGTCGGCGAGTCCGTGAGCGGCTTTGGCTGGCGTCCGCTTAAATTTGCAGGTCCGCGCGACGCGCTGGAAGCCGGTCGGAAGTACACTTTGGAGGTGTCGCTCAGAGGGCAGGAACTACGCGTTAGCGTGGACGGCGTCAGGGTGCTGGAAATCCTTGTTCCGCGACCTCTTGAGGGAAAACAGACCGGGCTGACCGCTGCGGGAAGCCACTCCGTGCGATTCTCGAATTTTGCCGCCGCCGCTGGCCGGCCTCGCGCATTCGTCGCGATGGAATATCGGGAGCCGTTCGACACCTTCTATCGCGAGGTCATCAAGCCACAAGCGGAGAAGCTCTACGAAGTGGTGAGGATCGACGAGAAGTCGGGCCCGGGCGTGATCTTTCAGGACATGCAACGCGAGATCAGCCAATCCGAGATCGTAATCGCCGAGATTACACCGGCGAATCCTAACGTCTTCTATGAACTGGGGTACGCACAGGCGCTCGGGAAACCCACCATCCTATTGGCACAACGCGGTGGTAATCTCCCGTTCGATATCGCGAGCTATCGAGTCGTCTTCTACGGCGACAGCATCGGTGGTAAGTCGCGCGTCGAAGAAGATTTGGCTAAGCACCTGGACGCGATCAGCCAATCCGCGGGCTAAGTCCATTCCCGCGAGTCCATATCGGAATCACCGGAAGTGAGTTATAATACAAACCAAGGATCCCGCATCTAGCCCAAACGGCACTGCCCCTGCTGACGCGGAGTTCGCAGACGTTCGACCCGCCATTTTGCCGGCGGCGTCCATCTTGGGCTACCGAATCGAGGTCTTATTATGCGGTTACTAACTCAGTTCTTTCTAACGCTGGCGCTGTGCTCCGCGGCGCCAGGGCAAGATTACACCATACATACTTTCGCCGGGGGCGCGCTGCTGAATAACGTGCCCGCCACGTCCGTGCGCCTGACGCAGAGTGGCTCGGGCGTGGCCGTCGATGGCGCGGGCAACGCTTATTTCGCGGCCGACGTATGGAACGTGGTTTTCCGGGTGGATGCCGCGACCGGGGAACTGACCCGGTTCGCCGGAAATGGAACGGCCGGTTACTCCGGCGACAACGGCCCGGCCACCAGCGCGGAGTTAAACGTGGTGATGGGCGTGGCCGCGGATGCGGCCGGTAACGTGTACATCGCGGACACTCAAAACAACCGGATCCGCAAGGTTTCGAACGGCGTCATCACCACGATCGCCGGAAATGGATTCCCGGGTTATTTGGGCGACGGCGGCCCGGCCACCAGCGCACGGTTGAACCAGCCCTTTGGCGTGGCTGTCGACGCACCCGGCAACGTATACATCGCGGACAGCGAAAACTATGTGGTCCGCAAAGTCTCGAACGGCGCGATCTCCACTTTTGCCGGAAACGGGACGAACCCAGCGCTTTTCTCCGGCGACAACGGTCCGGCCGTCAACGCGGTGTTGGGGCTGCCCTTTAACGTGGCCGCGGATGTATCGGGCAATGTATACATCGTGGCCGGCGGTGTGGTCCGCAAGGTCTCGAAAGGCGTGATCACCACCTTTGCGGGAGTATATGGAGCAACCGGTTACACGGGCGACAACGGCCCGGCTACCAGCGCGACGTTCGACTATCCGGCGAGCGTGGCCGTGGACGCATCCGGCAATGTGTACATCGCGGACATGGATAACAACGCGATCCGCAAGGTCTCGAAGGGCGTCGTCACCACCTTTGCCGGCGATGGAACAAAAGGTTACTCGGGCGACAACGGTCCGCCCGCCGACGCGGAGTTGAATGGGCCCACTGGCGTGGCTGTGGACGCCTTGGGCAACGTGTACATCGCGGACTCCGGCAACGCGCGCATCCGCAAGGTTTCGAACGGCGCGATCGCTACGCTCGCCGGGGGCGCCAGCGTGAGTTTCGGTGACAACGGCCCGGCCACCGGCGCCGCGTTATATCAGCCCCGTGGCGCGGCCGTGGATGCATCCGGCAATGTGTATATAGTGGATGCCTTTGACAATGCGATCCGCAAGGTTTCGGGCGGCGTGATCGTCACCGTTGCCGGCAACGGGACATTCGGCTACTCCGGCGACAACGGCCCGGCCACCAGTGCGGCCTTGAACCAACCCAGTGGCGTGGCCGTGGACGCATCCGGCAACATATACATCGCGGACACCCATAATAGCGCGATCCGCAAAATCTCGGGCGGCGTGATCTCCACCATTGCCGGAAATGGGATATACGGCTACTCCGGCGACAATGGCCCGGCCGCCAACGCACAGTTGTGCGCTCCGGTGGGTGTGGCAGCGGACGCGGCCGGCAATGTCTATATCGCGGACGCCGGTTGCAGCGTGGTCCGCAAAGTCTCGAACGGCATCATCACGACTTTTGCCGGAAATGGAGCACGCGGATACTCGCTCCCCAACGGTCCGGCGACCAGCGCGGAGTTGAACTTGCCCGTAGCCGTGGCCGTGGACGCATCCGGCAATGTATACATCGCGGACGCCGGCATCGATATGAACGCGATCTTCGAGGTCTCGAACGGGGTAATCGCCACCTTCGCCGGAAATGGAACCAACGGCTACTTCGGCGACAACGGCCCGGCAGCCAGTGCTGGGCTATTTGCTCCCTCCGGGGTGGCTGTAGACTCGGTGGGCAACGTGTATATCGCGGAAAGCGGCCCCATCAATGTAATCCGCAAAGTGTCGAACGGTGTGATCGCCACGATCGCCGGAAATGGGACCAGCGGTTACTCGGGTGACGGCGGCGCAGCCACCAGCGCGGAGTTGAGTGGGCCCATGGGCATGGCCGCGGGAGCGGGCAAAGTGTACATCGCGGACAGCGCCAACGAGGTCATCCGTGTCCTGGTCCCCACCCGGCCCCGTGCGCTGCGGCACCCTTTTTGAAGGCCGGACGGAGAAGCGCCCATGGAATACTCCCGTAGAGAACTAAGCGTGCTGCTTCCGCTTCTCGCAGGGACCCGGGCGGGAGCGCAGAGCGCTCTTGCGCTCCAAGACTTACAGCTTCGACCAGCTCCCCGTGCACGCCAGCGGGGGAAACCAAACCCGCCCCGTATTCGATGGCGAAACGCACGGCGTGCGCATCGAGCTGCATGAGACGGAGTTGCCGCCCGGTGGCGCGCCGCATCCGCCGCATCGTCATGTCCATGAAGAGACGATCCTCATCCGCGAGGGCATCGTGGAAGCGACCATCGCCGGGCGCAGCGCCAAGCTCGGGCCTGGGTCGGTGGCGTACGTGGCATCCAACGAAGAACACGGCTGGCACAACGCCGGAACCGCGCCCGCGCATTACTTCGTGCTGGCCATCGGACGGGATTGAGTTCCGCGCCGCGCGGACATACAGTGAGTCTTCCCATCGGGATGAAGGAGGACTCGTGGCACAACTGACCAGGCGGCAAGCTCTCGCGGGCGCGGCCGGTACGTGGGGCCACATGGCGCGCGATCCGCGTGCGCGGCTGACGGCCGTCTGCGACCTCTTCCCGGACCGCATCGACAAGGCCATGACCGATATTCCGGGCGCCGCCGGCGCGCGCGCCCGCAAGCATATTTATTGCGAGAAGCCGGCGGGCGCCGATGTGGCCGGCGTCAAGCGCATGCTGCGCGCCGCCGCGAAGGCCGACCCGTCGAAGACGATTAGTGCGGCTTCCAGCAGCGCTACAGTCCCGAATACCCGGCGGCGGGAAAAATTCTGCGCACGGGCAAGATCGGGCCACTCACCCAAATGATGAGCTACTGGATTCTGGGCGACCGGCCCATCACCGGCTTCCAGTCGCCCTATCCGCCCGAGGACGCCAAACTGCGCCTCTGGAATTACTGGATGGACTACTCCGGCGGCTGCATCGTGTCGCAGGATTGCCACGGCGTCGATGTGCTGAACTGGTTTGCCGCCGCGCATCCGTTGAAAGCCGTGGGGCGCGGCGGGGTGCGCTACAAAGTACCGCGATTGGAATTCCGACCATCACGATATCGTTTACACCTATCCCGGCGGTATCGAAGGCTGGCTGCTGAGCGTCAAGCACACCACCGGATATCGCGACGTGAAGGAGCGCTTCTTCGGCCCGGAGGGCATGCTCGAGACGGCGCGCACGTATTACCGCTGGCACGGGCCGGTGGTGAATTCGCCTTTGCAGAACGCGGACGACCTGCGCGACCGCAGCCTGATTGAGAAAGGCGAATCGAAGCGCGAGATCACCATCGACGCGGTGGAATCGTTCTTCACCGGCATCGTCGAGCGCAAGCCTTACAGCATGGCCGCCGGCGCGGCGGACGCTACATTCACGAGCCTGCTCGGCCGCCTGGCATACGAGACGAAGCGCGAAGTGACCTGGGACGAACTGCTGGCGAGCGCGTAAGTTTCGGGGCGCGTTCGGCTATAGCGGATAGCCGCGGCGCTAAACCAGGCAACCACGCAAGAGAGCGGGGCGGCCGCCTGGAGGAAGCGCACCGCGCCGTACTTGAGAGCCATGTGCGCTCGGTGGCGGCGGCACTGGCATCCGCGGCGCCTCGGGCCGGGGTCCAAGATCGCGGCATCCTGGCGCGCTGTTGGGTCGGCGCCATCCTCGAAGTGGCCGGGAGTTGGCTGCGCATGGAGCCGGGCGAGCGCGTGGACGCCGCGCGCCTGGCGCGAACCGTGCGGAGTTTCAACCCGGGGCGCCGGGATCGCGAGCGGCCGATCCGCGCGTGCTAATATGGCGCATCATGAATGTGCCAAGTTCGCGCCACAACTTCCCCCGTATCCACAACGCCATGTGGCCGGGCTTGGTGGGCAAAGGCCAGGATTCCGAGCCGCCCATCGGCCTGGACACCATGTTGCGCCTCACCGCGGCCGCGGAAGTGGACGGCGCGCGTTTCGATGGGGTGGACCTCTTTCTGTTCGACCCGCACGTCTCGATCGACGCGAGCGATGACGATCTGGCGCGGCTGGCCGAGCAAGTGCGCGCGCTGGGCCTGGTGGTGGGGTCTGTGGTGGCGCCCGTCTGGCCGCTGACCGGCGGCGGCTCGGCCATGGGCAATGAGGAAGAGCGGCAGCATTTCGTTGTGCAAGTGCGCAAGGCCAGCGCCATCGCACGCAAGCTGCACGGCTTAGGCGTGCGGCCGAACGGAATTGTGCGCATCGATTCGGCGGCCAGCCCTGCGGAATGGGCCAAAGATCCGGACGGCAACACCCGCCTGATCGCGCAGACGTTCCGCGAGGCTTGCGAAGTGGCCGACGGCTTCGGCCAACGCCTGGCGGCCGAAGGCGAGATCTGCTGGGGCGGTATGCATAGCTGGCGGCGCATGCTGCAGCTTCTGGAGCTGGTGGACCAGCCCGGCACGCTGGGATTCCAGGCCGATATGGCGCATACGCTGCTCTTCACACTGGGTTACAACGCGCCGGAAGACCGCATCCTGCCGGCGGATTTCGAGTGGGAGCAGACCAGCCGTTTCCAGGAGGCCCTGCGCCAACTGACCGGGGCGTTGCGCCCGTGGACCGTCGATTTCCATGTGGCGCAAAACGATGCGACCGTGCATGGATCGGCATCGCACGACAAGACCGGCCACCATTGCCTGCCGTACGACCCGAACGGCAAACTCGACATCGTGCGCGACGCCGGCCATTGGCTGCGCGACGAACGGGGGCAGTTGACCCAATCGATGCGCCATATCTGCTGGGATGGATGCATGTTTCCCAACGCGGTGATGATGGAGCAGAGCACCTGGAACGACATCCTGGCGGCGATGCTCGCGGTGCGCGATGCCCACGGCTGGCAGGAGCCCAGCGGGAACGGCCATGACTAAGAAGCCGCTGCGGGTCGGTCTGGTCGGTTACGGCTTCATGGGCCGTACGCATTCCAACGCTTTCTTGAGAGTGAACCAGTTTTTCGATGTGCCGTACCGCCCAGTGTTGCAGGCGGTGTGCGCGCGGGACGCCGGCAAGGTGGCCGCGTTTGCCGAACAGTGGGGCTATGGTACGGCCGAGACCGATTGGCGGGCGCTGGTAGAGCGGCCGGATATCGATCTGATCGATATCGCCAGCCCCAACGATACGCACGCGGAAATCGCCATCGCCGCGGCCGGGGCGGGGAAGATGGTGCTCTGCGAGAAGCCTCTGGGCCGCAACGCCGCGGAATCCGCGCGCATGGTGGAAGCGGTGGAGAAGGCCGGCGTGCCCAACATGGTTTGGTACAACTACCGGCGCGTGCCGGCCGTGACGCTGGCCAAGCAGTTGATCGACGAAGGGCGTCTGGGCAAGATCTTCCATTACCGCGCGAAGTTTCTGCAGGATTGGACCATCTCGGCCGATCTGCCGCAGGGCGGCGCGGGATTGTGGCGCCTGGACGTGAACGTAGCCGGCAGCGGCGTGACCGGCGACTTGCTGGCGCATTGCATCGACACGGCGATGTGGCTGAACGGCGGGATCGACCAGGTCACCGCCATGACCGAGACGTTCGTCAAGGAGCGGCCGCACGCGCTCACGGGCCGCGTGGAGAAGGTGGGCATCGACGACGCCAGCGCGTTTCTGGCGCGCTTCGAAAACGGGTCGCTGGCCACGTTTGAAGCCACGCGGTACGCGCGCGGGCACAAGGCGCTTTACACGCTTGAGATCAACGGCGAGCGCGCTTCGATTTTCTGGGACTTGCACGATTTGCATCGGCTGGAATACTTCGATCATGGCGGCGAAGGCCGGCTGCGCGGCTGGCGGTCGATTCACGTCACCGATGGCGACCACCCTTATATGAAGAACTGGTGGGTGCCGGGATTGCAGATCGGCTACGAGCACACATTTGTCCATCAGGTGGCCGATTTCTTGGCGGGCCTGGGGGACGGGCAGATTCCGGGGCCGTCGTTTCGCGATGGGTTGGCTACGGATTATGTCACGGATGCGGTGCTGCGGTCGGCGGGGAATGGGCGGTGGGAGAAAGTGCGGTAGCGCGGGCTTCAGCCGGCGATGTGACGGGTCCGGGATGGCCCGCAAGGGCGGGCGAAGCTCGGCTCCGGAGTTTGTACATTTTCGCTAGTGGGGCAGGCTCGCAGCCTGCGCGGGCCTCGCAGGCCCGCTCCGCGGGGAGCGAAGCTCGCCTGCTGGAGTTTCTACATTTCGGCGAGCGAAGCTCGCCTGCGCCGATAGGCGTGTCAGCGCGGCAGGCATGCGTGCCTGCGCTACGAGGGCGGGTCCTGGAGGACCCGCGCAGACCTGGAGGTCTGCCCCACTAACGAAGGATGTCGCGCCAGTTGATTAGCCAGTTTTTGGCATTGCCCAGCCCGAGTTTCTTCCACCACGCATCCATTCCGTGGATATTCGTACCATCGATGGCATCCTGACGGGTGAGTCCGGCAGGGGGCGGGACAAGCTGGGCGGCGCGATCGAACAGCATGCCCCGCGCGGCGGGCGGCAGCCGGCGAAACAGGCTTAGAAGGGTCAAGACATCTTTGGGGCGGGATTCGGAAAGTACCGCTGCCAGCGCACCGGCGTCGCCGTACCCGCTATCGCCGAAATCCAGGCGCTCCAGCGCCGACCGGAAAGCGCTGCTCGAATCTTCGAAAAATGGCGTTCCCGGACCCACGCCCGGCCGAGTCAGCGCCGCCGCGCCCGCCGGTACGATGGCCTGACGGTCGTCGAGTTGGAACTCTACCCATCCCGATGTGACGCGCAATAATCCCGCGCCGTGTTCGTCGACATGCACCGTGAAGGCACAGCCCAGATCGATCGCGGTTGCCGACGGCGTATCCACGGAGAGCGTCGCGGGCGGCGCCCACAGCCGCGCCGCGATGGTTCCGCTTTGGAGCGCGATACGGTGCCGGCCCGCGCCGGTCGCAATGAGCCGCACCCTGGTATTCGGCTCGATTTCGATGGCCCCCATCAGACCCAACCGAAGTTTCGCGCGCGAACGCCCGTCCGTCTCCAGGAGTCCGCCGACGCCGATCCTTCCGTGCGACGCCATGGGCCGGCGATCGATTAGCGGAGCGCCTGACAATGCGACCACTTTCCAGTCGGGGCCGGGCTGCCATGCGAAATGCAGGCCAAGGCCCACTGCGAGCAGCAGGCATGCGGCGGCGGCCAGCAAATAATGCCAGGGGGCGGCTCTCGGAGGACGCACGCGGGCGGCAGCAAGATGGAGATCCGCCCCGCTGCCGGCGAAGCGGCCGAGCAACTGTTCCCACTGCTGCAACTCGGGATCGGGATCTCCGGTCTTGTCCCACAAATATCGATTCACAGGCCTCCTTTCAAACGGGCGCGCAGGAGTTCCACGCCGCGGTGCAGATTCACGCGCACCGAGCCGGGCGTGAGACCGGTCAATTCGGCGATTTCGGGTCCGGTCAGTCCTTCCACAAAGCGCATCACCAGGGTTTCCCGATAGGCCTCCGGTAGACGGCGAACCTCCGCCAACAGGAACCATGCCTCTCGATCGTTCGGCGCGCACGCCAGGCGCCAGTCCAACTGCTCGGTGTAGTGTGCGCGCCGCAGATGATCGGCTGATCGGTGCAGAGCGATTTGCCGCAACCATCCGCCGAAAGCCAATGGGTCGCGCAGTGCATGAAGCTGGCGCCACGCTTGCAGAAAAACTTCCTGGGCGAGATCGTCTACATCGCCCGCAGGGACGTGCGACAAGAGGACGGCATGCACCATGCGGAGGAATCGCCGGTGCAATTCGCCGAAAGCGCCATCGTCGCCAGCGCGCGCAGCGTCGACGATGTGCCGTAGCTCGCCGCTCTCGTTCGCTATGGTGCGCTCCTTCTTACCGCTTTGCCTACCCCGCCAGTTTGCGCCGATTGGCAATCGGCGCGCAGGATGCCATCCTGCCCCACAGGCGGTTACCTGAAGTTGCTCTTCGACTGGAGCCTGATGCGATAGCCGCAATGCAGGGCGCCATCTGCTCCGCGCGCCAAGGGCTGAATCGATCGGAACGTGCCGTCCGCGGCGGCCTCCCTCAGCATGGCGGGAGTAATGTAACGGTCGCCTGCGAATCGCAGCTCATCCACCCACTGTAAAGGATACCCCGCGCCCCACAGTGAAAAGTGAATGTGCGCCGGCACGCGCATTCCGGGATACGAACCAGGCAGGATGGTGCGCAGCTCAAACCGGCCATCCGCGCCGGTCTTCATCCAGCCATAGAGGCGCGGCGGGTACTCCGCGCGGTTTTCGCCGTAGTAGCCTGCGGCGTCAGTGTTGTAGGCGTAGACCGTGACAGACACGGCGGGGGTGTTGCCATCCGGAGCAAGAACGCGTCCGCTCACGATCAAGGGCCGGCCCGGCTCGTGTTTCCGGGCGATCTCCGTCCGCCATGACAACTCACCGGGCTCCGGCCGCCGGATCATGACTAACCCGTTTTGGCGCGCGTTCCGCCAGACGCCGGGCGGCAGGGAGTCGAACGGCTCATCGGACCGCGCCCTTTTGGCCGAGAGCGCCAAAGCTGCCAATCCGAGAAACTGCCTGCGGTTACCAATCATCTTCGCCACCTCTCAGGACAAAGGATGCTGCGACGAGGTCCGAGTGTTAACAGCGGCGAGTTTTATTTCCGTAACTCGGATTGCGGTGGACGTTCCTGTATAATCTAGGCTAATGTGAATGCCATGAAAACGACATGCGTGCGGGTTGTTCTAGCGAGCGGGTTCCTGCTCGCTTGCGGGTTGTTGCGGGCGCAGACCGCGACCACCACCACGTTGACGAGCATCGTGCCGGCAGAGCCGCGATTTGGGCAGACCGTCACCATGGCGGCGCAAGTAGTCCCGGCCGCGGCGCCAGGCACAGTGTCGTTTGTGGATCGCGGCGTGTTGGTGGGAGTGGGTACGCTCAACTCCAGCGGGTTCGCGAGCGTGTCCACGATCACGCTGACGCCGGGAGAGCATGCTTTCCAGGCGATCTACGGAGGCAGCGCCGGATACCAGGCCAGCCGTTCCGCGGCATCCAACTACACTGTAACCGCGGTTCCCGGCACTGGATTCAGAACTCAAATGAACTACGCGGTGGGCGTCGATTGGGAAATGGAATCCGTGGCGGTGGGAGATTTCAATGGCGACGGCAAAGCGGATCTCGCGATGCTGCATTGGAACTCGAGCGGCAGTGTCAGCGTGATGCTCGGTACCGGCCAGGGTAGCTTCCAGGCGCCGGTGAACTATAGCGTAGGCGCATATCCGTCTTCCGTCGTAGTGGGCGATTTTAATGGGGACGGGAAAGCGGACCTGGCGGTGGCCAATTACGGCAACTTCGCGGCAGGCCCCCAGTTAGGCACGGTGAGCGTGCTGCTGGGCAATGGCGACGGCACTTTCCAGCCGGCAACGGTATTTCCCGCGGGCGGTTATGGGCCTTCATCTATTGCTATAGCCGATTTCAACGGGGATGGCAAAGCGGACCTGGCGGTGGCCAATGTCGGCTCGGGGGTGGGTAACGCCGGCAATGTGAGCGTACTGCTGGGCAATGGCGACGGCACTTTCCAGACGGCTACCAGCTACCTGGGGGGATCGCTTCCGTCGTTCGTCGCGGTCAGCGATGTGAACGGGGATGGCGACCCGGACCTGCTGGTGGGCCAAAGCACCGGAGTGAGCGTGCTGCTGGGCAACGGCGACGGCAGCTTCCGGGTAGGGGCGTCCTATGCGGTGGGCGGTTCCTTTCCATCGTCGATCGCGGTAGGCGATTTCAACGGGGATGGCAAGCCCGATATGGCCGCCACCGGGTCCGGCTATGTGTACGTACTGGTGGGCAATGGCGACGGGACCTTCCAATCGGCGGCGCCATTCGCCGCGGGCGCCGATCCGGTTTCGGTAGCCGTGGGGGACTTCAATGGGGACGGCAAAACCGATCTGGCGGTTGCCAATAGCCAGAGCGACAATGTGAGCGTGCTGCTTGGAAACGGCAATGGCACGTTCCAGACGGCGGTGAACTATGCCGCGGGTTCCGGTCCGGATACCGTCGTGGTAGGAGACTTCAACGGCGATGGTGTGGCCGACCTGGCATTGGTGAGCGATTTCAGCAGCAATGTAAGCGTGCTGATCGGCGCCGGTCCGGGCTCCGCACTGGGCACGCCGACAGCCACTACGATGTCTGCAACGCCGAATCCCTCGCAGTATGGCCAGCCGGTTACCATCACGGCGGAAGTGACTCCGTCCGGGGTCAGCGGCCAGGTGGAATTCCTGGATGGGGCGACGGTGCTCGGCGTTGCGCCGCTGGACGGTTCCGGCCAGGCGCAGATTGTTACTAACGAGATCGGCGCCGGGCCGCGCTCCCTGCGCGCGGGGTATCTGGGCGAGCCTGGGGTATGGCAGCCGAGCGACTCGGGTGCGGTCAGCCAAGTGGTGAGTACGGTCTCCGGAGACGGCTTTGCGCCGGCCGGGAGCTACGCCACTGGGACCAATCCGGTATCCGTTGCAGCCGGGGATTTCAATGGGGATGGCAAGACCGACCTGGCGGTGGCTAACTCCGGCAGCAACAGCGTGAGCGTGCTGCTGGGCAACGGCGACGGCACGTTCAAGGCGGCGGTGAACTACGGCACGGGCACCGATCCGCAGTTTGTGGCGGCCGCCGACTTCAACGGCGATGGCTTTTCGGATCTGGCGGTGGCTAACTACGATGGCTCCGTCAGCATACTGCTGGGCAATGGAGACGGGACGTTTCGGACTGGGGTAAGTTACTCGACCGGCACGCGGCTGGCTTTCCTGGGGACGGGAGATTTCAACGGAGACGGCAGACTAGACCTGGCGATACCGTACTGGAGCAATCCCGGCATATTTGTAGCGTTGGGCAATGGAGATGGGAGCTTCCAGGCGGCGCTGAACTTCAACATAGCGGTATCGGAGGGGCTGCAGCCCCTGGCGGTGGGGGATTTCAACGGCGACGGCGTGGCGGACCTGGCCGTGGTTACAACTAACAGTGTAAGTGTGCTGCTGGGTAACGGCGATGGAACGTTTCAGGCGGCGGTGAGTTACGCGGTTGCCAGCGCTTTGTCGGTGACAACCGGCGATTTCAATGGGGACGGCCACCTGGATTTGGCCGTCACTAACGATATCGAGCCCACCACCATCGGCGTTCTGCTGGGCAATGGCGACGGGACGTTTCAGCCCGCGGTCAATTCCGCCGAAAGCTTCTTCGCATTTTACCTCGCCGCCGGAGACTTCAACGGCGACGGCAAAACGGATCTGGCTGCCGTCGCCGATGGCAACACTGGCGTGGAATTGCTGCTGGGCAACGGTGACGGCACGTTCCAAACACCGCGGGGCTTCTCCGTTGGGAACTTCCCCTACGCGGCGGCCACAGCGGACTTCAATGGGGACGGCAGGGCCGATCTGGCGGTGGTTAACAACGTCGATGGCAACGTGAGCATCCTGCTGGGTATGGCCAACGGCAACGATTTCAATCGGGATGGACACCCGGACGTGATTTGGGAAGAACCCGAGGTGGGATGGGCCCAGGTATGGTATCTGGGGGGATCCGAAGGCGCCTCATTGCTCGGGGCGGCCGACCTGACGCAGGCGAATCCGTGGAATATTGTGGGCGTCGGAGATTTCAATAGTGACGGGGCCGCGGACGTGGTGTGGCAGGATCCGGTGAGCGGCGCGGTACAGGTCTGGTACCTGGGAGGCGCCGGAGGAGTCACCCTGATTAGCGCGGCGGATATCACCACAAACAACCCGTGGAAGGTAGTCTCCGTGGCCGATTTCAACAGGGATGGCCATCCGGATCTACTCTGGCAGGACCCCGTATCGGGATGGGCGCAGATCTGGTATCTGGGCGGACCGCAGGGGACCACGCTATTGGGAGCGGCGGATCTGACCAAGAGTAACCCGTGGCGCATCGTGGGGACGGGTGACTTCAATAGCGATGGATCCCCGGACGTGTTATGGCAAGACCCGGTCAGCGGCACGGTGCAGATCTGGTATCTGGGCGGCGACACGCCGGGGTCGCAGGGGTCGGTGCTGGAATCCGCGTTGAATCTGACGGGACCGATGACCACAAAAGTGGTAGCCATCGCCGACTTCAATCAGGATGGACATCCGGACGTCATCTTTCAAGACACGGCGACGGGCGCGGCTACGGTGTATTACTATACCGGTTCGACGGGCACGACGGCGAACGGGACGGCGGTACTGAGTACGGGGAATCCTTGGTATATTGCGGGACCGCACTAAGGCTGCGCCAGGTGTCCCGCGGGTTGGTCTGGCGGCCTGGGAGCCGGCGAGTCTCGCATAATGCGAGTCGCTCGCCTGGCGTGCGCCGCCGCCATGCTAGAATCTATCCCCAGGAGAACGAACGGTATGCAACGCGCCCTCATCGTCTGCCTGCTCTGCGTGGCGGCGACCGCCTCATCGGCTCAGACCTTGACCGTTCTGGCGAACTTCGACTATACCGATGGCTCGTCTCCGCTTTCCAGGCTGGTCCAGGGCCTCGACGGGAAATTGTACGGAACAACCTCGGAGGGCGGGGCCGGATTTTATGGCACCGTCTTCGCGTTCAGCGCGGCGGGCCAGATCGCCACCCTGCACAGCTTCGCGGTGGCGGACGGCGCCTATCCCGATACCGCGCTGGTGCAAGCGCCGAACGGAAATTTCTATAGCACCACCAACGAAGGCGGCAGCAAGGGCTGCGGCGGGTTCGGCTGTGGCACCGTCTTCAGCATCACTCCCCGCGGCAAGCTGACCCCGTTGCACATTTTCGACGGCACGGACGGCCTGCTGCCCGAAGGGCTGCTGGAAGCCTCCAACGGTAATTTTTATGGATTCACCGATCAGGGCGGCCCGGCTTCGGCCTGCACGGTTGGCTGCGGCACGATTTTCAAGGTCACCCCAGCCGGCAAGTTCTCCACAGTGCTCAACTTCGACGGGGCAGATGGCGACCTGGCGGCCGGCGTGCTTGTACAAGGCGCCGACGGGGATTATTACGGGACCACGTTCGGTGGCGGGGCCGAAGGGATTGGCACGATCTTCAAAATCACCCCGGCGGGCACGCTGACCACGCTGTATAGCTTCTGCCGATGCGCGAGCGGGTACGGCCCCGACGCCGGGCTGGTGGAGACCGCCAATGGGGACTTCTACGGGACCACATCGATGGGCGGGACCTATGGCTTTGGGACGATCTTCAAATTCACTGCCAGCGGCGCGCTGACCGGCCTGTACAGCTTCGACGCGCTGGACGGCCCCGCGGCGCTGGTGGTAGCCACCGACGGCAACCTTTATGGCACCACCATCCATGGCGGGACTTCCAGCGAGTGCGTGGGGAACTGCGGTTTCATCTACCGCATGACTCCAGCCGGCGAGTTCACTACTTTGTTCAACTTCGATTCAACCAACGGACCTTCCTACGCGGGCCTGCTGCAGGCCACAGACGGTAACTTCTATGGGACATCGTACGACGGCGGAACGACCGGAGACGGCGTCATATTCCGCTTTTCGGTGGGCCTCGGCCCGTTCGTTAAAACGCTGCCCGCCGCTGGCACGGTGGGCGCCACCGTCCACATCCTGGGAACGGATCTGACCGGCCCGGCCAGCGTCGCCTTCAATGGCGTTCCAGCCGCAGTGACCTCCTTGTCCGCTTCCGAAATCGTCACTACCGTACCTGCCGGCGCCACCACTGGGAAGGTGACTGTGACCATCCCCAGCGGCATGCTGACGAGCAACGTCGCTTTTCAGGTCCGCCCGTAATGCCGCCTTGGCGCGGGAAACGCGCGACGCCATCGGCCGGCGGGCTTTGGCAATTTTTCGGTGGACCGCTCGTGGCGCAGGCGCCCCTGCCTGCCGCGCTGACACTCCTGTCAGCGCAAACACAGGCTGAAGCCTGTGCTACACAGGCTGAAGCCTGTGCTACCAGCGGGGCTGAAGCCCCGCGCCGGCTAAAGCCCGCCCTCCAATTCTAGCTCCAGCAAATGTAGAAATTCCAGGCAGCGCATGGCGCTGCCCTACTACTTCAAGAACTTGCCGATGGACCGGGTGGCCTGCCGGATGCGGTGCTCATTTTCCACCAGCGCGAAGCGCACGTAACCCTCGCCCAGGGGGCCGAAGCCGATCCCCGGCGAGACGGCCACCAGCGCTTTCTCCATCAGTAGCTTCGCGAATTCCAGCGAGCCATCCGCGCGATAGCGATCGGGCAGCGGCGCCCACACGAACATGGACCCGCGCGGCTTCTCCACCGGCCAACCGGCGCGTTCGAGACCGCTCACCAGCACATCGCGGCGCTTCTGGTAGACGGCGCAAATCTTACGGGTCTCCTCCTCGCACTCGCGCAAGGCGATGATGGAGGCGATCTGGATGGGCTGGAACACGCCGTAATCCAGATAGCTCTTGATGCGCGCCAACGCGCCGATCATGCGCGAATTGCCCAAGCAATAGCCCACGCGCCAGCCCGCCATGTTATAGCTCTTCGACATGGAGAAGATCTCGACCGCCACTTCCTTGGCGCCCTCCACCTGCAGGATGCTGGGCGGCTTGTAGCCATCGAAGCCCAGGTCGGCATACGCGAAATCGTGAACCACCAGCGTGCCGTGGCGGCTGGCCAGGGCCACGATCTCGCGAAAGAAATCCAGATCCACGCACGTAGTGGTGGGGTTATGCGGAAACGAGATCAGCAGCAGCTTGGGTTTGCGCGTGGAGGTGCGGTAGAGGTCCTCCAGGCGGTTCAGAAATTCCGCCGGGCTGGGCATGGGGAGCAGGCAGGCATGGCCTTCCGCCATGATGACGCCGTACTGATGAATGGGGTATGCGGGATTCGGCGAGACCACCGCATCGCCCGGCCCCACTACAGCGAAGAGCAGATGCGCCAGGGCGTCTTTGGCGCCGATGGTGACGATGGCTTCGGTATCGGGATCGAGCTCGACGCCGTAGTTGGTGCGGTAGCGCCGTGTGATTTCCTCGCGCAGGCGGGGGATGCCGCGCGAGGCCGAGTAGCGGTGGTTGCGCGCATTGCGGGCGGCTTCCACCATCTTGCTGACCACGACGCGCGGCGTGGCGCCGTCGGGATTGCCCATCCCCAGGTCGATCACATCCTGCTGCGCGGCGCGCGCCCGCGCCCGCATTTCGTTGATCACGGCAAACACGTAGGGGGGCAGCTTTTGAATTCTGTAAAACTCTTCGGAACTTTGAGCCATTCCCTCTATTTTACGCAGGGGCCGGGCTAAGATGCGGGAAGCGCGGCGAAGAGCGGGTCCTGGGGGACCGGCGCAGGTCCGGGGGTCTGCCCACAAGTTGGCGGGACGCGCGCGTCCTGTTATCCTAAAAGCTTAAGGCCCTCGATGCGGCACAGCACCCGGTACAGATTAAACTCCTTCTTTTCGTCCAGCAATTTCCCGAGTGGCGTAAAATGGCTGCTCATTAGCAATACCGCCGTCTTCGTGCTCGTTTATCTGGCGCACCAGGCCGGTTTCGGCGAAATTTTCAACCTCTTCGCGCTGGTCCCGCGGGCGGTGGTCTTCCATTTCGCCATCTGGCAACTGGCGACCTACCTTTTCCTGCACGGCGGTATCGAGCACCTGCTCTTCAACATGCTGGCGTTGTGGATGTTTGGCGCCACGCTAGAGAGAGACTGGGGCACGCGGCGGTTTCTGAAGTATTATTTTCTGTGCGGAATCGGCGCGGGCTTGTGCGACGTCACTGTGAATGCGATCTTGGGCAACTGGAACACCAGCACCATCGGCGCATCCGGCGCCATCTACGGAGTCCTGCTGGCTTTCGGCGTCCTTTACCCGGAAGCCGTCATCCTTTTCCTGTTCATATTCCCGATCCAGGCCAAGTTTTTTGTGATGATTGTGGGCGCCATTGCGCTGTTGGGATCTCTGAGCGCCAACAGCGGCGTCAGCAACATTGCGCACCTGGGCGGAATGATCTTCGGCCTGCTCTATCTGAAAGTGCGTTTCCCGAAGGTGGATACCTACGAGGTGCGCCGCTGGTACCGCAACTACAAGATGCAGCGCGCCAAGAAGAAGTTCCAGGTGTACATGCGCAAGCACAATTCCGGCCGCGGCCCCTGGGTGAACTGAAATCGCTCCCTGACGGTCGCGGCTCGGTAACGTCGCGGCTCGGTAACGCCGGGGCTCGGTAACGCCGGGGCTCGGTAACGCCGCGGCTCGGTAATGTCGCGGCATGGTCCAAGCCCTTAACCTAACTGTAACGTTCTTGTAATCCGCCGCGCACCCGCCGTGTAGTATGCTGCGAAGTTCACACCAAGGAGTGTACTATGGCAACTGCGGCTCCCGCGCCAACCGCGACCGTACATGCGAAGCTTGAGAAGTCTCCCAGCAAATTAGGCATGCTGGTTTTTGCCGTGATCCTGGTGTCCGGCGTGGCATACGCCGCCATCAATCTGCTTTCGGATATTTCGGGAGTGCGCACGGCCAGCGCATTCGCATATCTGCTCTTGGGCGTGGCGCTGCTGACCGCGCTGGGATTCGAGTTCGTGAACGGCTTTCACGACACGGCCAACGCCGTGGCTACGGTGATCTATACGCATTCCCTCGAGCCGCACGTGGCAGTGGTCTGGTCGGGATTGTTCAACTTCTTGGGAGTGGTGCTGTCCAGCGGTTTGGTGGCCTTCGGGATCATCTCGCTGCTGCCGGTGGAGTTGATTCTGCAGGTTGGCAGCGGGGCCGGTTTCGCCATGGTGTTCGCGCTGCTGGTGGCGGCGATCATCTGGAATCTGGGCACCTGGTACTTTGGACTGCCCAATTCCAGTTCGCACACGCTGATCGGCTCGATTATCGGCGTGGGCATCGCCAACCAGCTCATGGCCGTCAAGACCGGCACCAGCGGCGTGGATTGGGGACAGGCGGCGAATATCGGCAAGACGCTCCTGGTTTCGCCCATCGTGGGTTTTGTGTGCGCCGGGCTACTTCTGCTGCTAATGAAATTTGCGATCCCGGATAAACGGCTGTACCAGGCGCCCGAAGGGGACGCGCCGCCGCCGCTGTGGATTCGCGCGCTGCTGGTGCTGACTTGCACAGGCGTGAGCTTCGCGCACGGCTCGAACGACGGCCAGAAAGGCATGGGGCTGATCATGCTGATCCTGATTGGCACGGTGCCCACGGCGTACGCCTTGAACCACGCCGTGACGGCGCGGCAGTCGCAGGAATTTGTGATGGTTTCCAATCAGGCGGCCGGCGTGCTGTCGCACTACGTTTCACCCAACGCGGTGATTGGCGATGCGCGCGACGATGTGACCGCATACATCCGCACGCGCGAGTTCAATCCCAACACCATGCTGGCGCTGCGTACACTGATCAACGACGTCGGCAACCAGATGGCCCTTTACAAGGAGCTGAAGCACGTGCCGGCCGACCGCACGCCGAACTTTCGCAACGATCTGTACGTGGTGAGCGAGGCTTTCCGGCTGATCCAGAGGTCGGGAAAGCCGGAATTCTCGGCAGCCGACGCAGCGGTGCTCGGCAATTACAAGAAGCACATCGACAACGCCACCAAGTTCATCCCGCTTTGGGTGAAAGTGGCGGTGGCCATGGCGCTGGGGCTGGGCACCATGGTGGGCTGGAAGCGCATCGTGGTGACGGTGGGGTCTAAGATCGGGAAAGACCACCTGACTTATGCGCAAGGCGCGGCGGCCGAGATTACGGCGATGGTCACCATCGGCGCGGCGGACTGGTTCGGCATGCCGGTAAGCACCACACACGTGCTTTCCTCCGGCGTGGCCGGGACCATGGCCGCTAACCATTCCGGGCTGCAATGGGGAACGGTTCGCAACCTGGCGATGGCTTGGGTGCTGACGCTGCCCGCATCGATTTTGCTGGCGGGCTTTTTGTTCTGGCTGTTCCGGCACATCGGCGGGTAGCAGGACAGGCCTTCCGGCAAGGTCTTGGAGGGCGGCCAATCTTGGCCGCAGCCGCCTTTCAGGCGGCCAGAGCCGGCTGAAAGCCGGCCAAGGCAAGCGAAGCTCGCCTGTGTCGGCAGGAGTGCCGACACGGCACGCAAGAGTGCGTGCGCCACGAGGGCTCCCAACTGAAACGGCCAAACTACAGAGCCGGCTGCGGGCAGAATTGCCCGCCCTCCAAGACCAACTACCGAAGTGTTACTTCGCGGTCAGAGTGACATTGGAGATATTAACTTGACCAGTGCCCACGCTCTTTATCAAAATCTGTAAAGGTTGGCCCAATTGAGCGGGGCTAGAGCCGGAATCGTATACGATCACATCGTTTACGAACTTGCCGCCCAAGGGAATCGCGGCGTCGCCGGAAGCCAGCGTCGCGTTTCCAGCCCCTAGCGCCGCATAGTAACCGGTGAAAACTTCATCCGCGCGCGCCCCCACCCTCACTGTAAGGGTGTATGTAACATTCGCCCCAACAGTGACTCCCAGGGTTTGGAAAATAGATCCCGTGACACTCGGGCCGCCGATGTATGCGACATAGATTCCGTCCGCGGGCGTGCCTGGATATTGCACGGCGGACGCCTTCAAAAGACCGGTCGCGGGACCGACGATCCAGCCGGTGATGGGAAAGGAATTGCAATTGGACCCCGGCGAACACCCCAGCGTGTCCACATTGAATTGCGGGTTCAGAATCGTGATTGGGGTAGTGGCGTCCTGCGCGGATGCGCTCCACGCGAGCACAGAAGCAAGCAGCACCAGCATCGTATATCGTCTCATTGTTCAATCTCCGTTTCTCCGAACTCATTGAGTGCGGTTGGCTTAGAGGATAGACGATTCCCGCGCTAAAAGCAACCCGGCTCACGGAATTCGGTGCGCGACTGGCGGGACGCCGCTCCACGGGGCCGGCCGGAGTCTGGTCAACGCACAGTGAAGGACACAGTAGCCTTTTCCCCGTACAATTGGCCCAAGGCGTAAAGGTGATTGACCCCGGGCTGCGCTCCGGCGGGCACGGTGAGCGAAGGCGCGGCGCCGCCCGCAAGCGTTCCATTGATATCCGCCTTCGCGGAGCCCAGAAAAACGTTCGGCTTGTCCCAGTAAAACTGCACAGACTCCTCGGTGCCGAATCCATAGGCGGTCGCGGTCAGGCTGCTGCCGGCAGCGCCGGAGCCGGGCTGGATAGCCATGCCCGGCTGCATCGAGAAACTGGCGGCCGCAAGGCTCCCGCTGGCCGCGCCCTTGGCCAGAAATGCGCGGGGGCCGTACGGAGACTGCGGCGCGTGGGCAGTCGTGTTGACGTTGCCGTTTGAGTCCGCCTGGGCAGACGCCAGGATGTCGGAGCCCACGCCCTTGCTGTAGATTTGCACGGTCTCACCGGGGGCGAACCCGCTGCCCGTAAACGTCAGAAGCGAGTGGTAGTAGCCTTGTTCAGGAGCGGCGGACAATGCCGCGTTCACGAAAACGACTTGTCCCACCTGGTCAGCCCGGTTCGCCGTGTACCACAGGGAGCCATCCGGCCCCAGGGTGATCCCGACCGGGTCGCCTTTCGGGGTGGGCAATGGAAAGATGCTGATATCCCCGGAAGTGGTGATGCGTCCTAATTTGTTGGCACATTGTTCCACAAACCACAGCGCTCCGTCGGGTCCGGTAGTGATCCCCGCCGGACAACCGTTTTGGGCGCCAGGCAGCGGGTAAGTGGTAATGGCTCCCGCGGTGGTGATGCGACCGATCGTGTTCCCATCGAGCTGGGTGAACCACAGTGCGCCGTCCGGTCCCATCGTGATGCCGTCGGTATTGTAGTTGTTCACGGGATATAGCGTCATGGCGCCGCCTGTGGCGATGCGGCCGATCGAACGGCCAAACAGGTCGGCAAACCACAGGGCGCCATCCGGCCCGGCGGCGATGCCCCAAGGCTGGAAAGCGGCGGACGCGTTATACTCCGTGATTGCGCCGTCGGTCGTGATTCTACCGATATATGCGACGTTGCATCCGACCACAGTGTAAAGGCAGTTCTGAGTAAACCACAGCGCGCCGTCGGATCCGGCCGCAATATCCAACGGGTCGGCTTCGGGAGTCGCGATCGAAAACTCCGTAATCGTTCCGCCGGTGGTAATGCGCCCGATTTTGCGGGCTACATATTCGGTGAACCACAGCGCGCCGTCAGGACCGGCCGTGATGCCCTGGACAAAGCTCTCCGGCGTCGGCACCTGGAAGTGAGTGACGATTCCGGCGGTGGTGATGCGGCCGATGTGGTTGTTGTAAGGCTCGGTGAACCAGAGGGCGCCGTCCGAGCCGGGGGCGATTCCGTAAGCGCCGCCACTGACCGGGTAGGTGACGATGGCAATGTGCTGCGCTAAAACCGGCTGCGCACTGCAGATCGCGAGGCCAAACAATAGACTGGCCGAAAAGCGCATTTCTCCACTCCTGTTCCGCCGCGCGCGTCACTATCGGGATGGTTCGCGGCTATGCCGTTAACCCTTCTTCAAACACGGCGAGGCAGCGGAGGTTTCGGCCGATTTGCTTTCATGTAGCGCGGCTCCGTGTGGATCGCCACGGCGTATCCGCCTACGATCGGGTATCGCACGCCCGCCGCGTTGAAAATGCTCAACAGATCTCTGTGATCGGAGCCGATCTTGATGGATGCCTTTGGCCGGAGCCACCGTAACGACCAGATCCCAGCCTGCCTCCAGGATTCGGCCTGGGCCGAGCGCTTGCCAGAACTGCACGTCGAAGTCCCAGCCGGGGGCGCGTCCGTCGCTCCGGCCGGCCGGCACAAGTTCGGAGTAGTTTGGCTCCGCGGCTTCACGGATTGTCGTCAGGATTTTGAAAGACAAAAAGGAATACCGCATGCGTCATATCGCCGCTCTTATCGTCGTCGCCCTGCTGGCCGTCGCGCCGTCGCCTCAGACTGTCTGCAGGATCTTGTGAATTGCCACGTTTACCCGCTGGTATTGGTCGACCTCGTCCAGAAGCCGCTTGCGGCCCACCGGTGTGAGGCGGTAATAGCGCGCGCGCCGGTTGCCCGCCGTCACACCCCATTCCGCCGTTACCCAGCCCTTCAGCAGCATGCGCTGCAGGGCCGGATAGAGTGAACCCTCTTCCACCTGCAGCACATCGCCGGAGACTTCCTGAATCGCATTGGCGATCTCGTATCCGTGAAGCTGGCCGTGGCGGGCCAGCATCTTTAGGATGAGCATGTAAAGGGTGCCGGGCGGGATCTCGTCGCGTCTGGTTTGCTCTGACATAGTTAAACTATGCCAGTGTCGCACGCGCGAGGTTGCGCTGTCAACTCAAGTTGCCGTCAGGTGGTCCGGAAGAGGCGCTCCGAGCCTTGCGAGAGCAGCACCCAAAGCCCATAGATGCCCAGCGCGGTCCCGACGGGCACGTGGATCAGATCCAGCACGGAGATCACGATCGTCAAGATGCGCGCCCATGAGCGGAATTGCAGCAGTCCGATTCCGGCGATCAGGCCGGGGAGGGAAAGCACCAGTAGGACGAAGAACACAAAGGCGCCGATACCGCCCAATATGGGGATTGAAATGTGCGCGTCGCCCGAATAGTCGGACGCGCCGATCAGCCCCGCGATGCCGCCGAAAAGCACTAATAGGCCCAGTGCGAGCAATAATCCCAGGGAGCCGAAAACAATGTGGAGGACGCCGAGTATCTTTACGTGTTGTTCCATGGCTGCCGCTTATTGTAGGCGGAAACGGCGGCGGTAAGCAACCGGCGACGCGACGCTTGTCAAGCCTGGGTAGAAATGTGAGAATTCCGAGCAAATCGGCTTGCTCCTTCTCGGGCACCTTGAGCTGATCGAGCGTGGCTACCAGGTCCTCCACCACGGCGTTGAATGCATCGTTGGTGACGCCCCGTCCTTTGTGCGCCGTTACCATATCGGCGCCCGTGTAACGGCAGGGTCCGCCCGTGCCCTGGCACAGGAAATCGGCGAGCTTTTGTTTGTACGCCGCGGTATTCGCGGGATCGGAAGCGGCGTGCGCAAACCACTTGTTGACGCGCTCGTCCGCCAGAATCCGGCTTACCAGATCGTTCACGACCGCGCGGATAGCGGGCATGCCGCCGAGCCGCTGATACAGACTTTGGTGCGGTTCCGCGGCTGCCAGGCCGGACACGGTAATGGCCGCTAGTACGGCCATTAGCCCGTTATGCCGGATCAGGCGGCGACCTTTAGCCCTACCGCCCGTAAGAGTTCGCCGAGATCGTGAGTGACGCACGCATAGAGGCGGTCGGCTGCGATCGTTTTTTGGCAGCGAGCTTTTTGTCGGGTGAGAAGGGCGCCAGAAGACCGCAGGTCAGCGGGGCATAGCTTCGTTCGAACAGGCCCGACTCCGACGGTGCCACGCCATACGGCACACTGATCCAGGGCACAGACGGTAACTTCTATGGGACAACTGCCGACGGCGGAACCGACCCAACCGACACTGTGACAATCTTGCACAGTTTCCTCAACTCGACCGACGGCAGTTGGCCCATCGGCGGCGTAGTCCAAGCCACCAACGGGAACCTCTATGGGGTAGCCGTTGGGGGCGGTCTTTGCGGGGACGGCACTGTATTCAAGATCAGTACGAAGGGATCCTTGATAACCGTCCTCCACAGCTTCAGCGGACCCGATGGTGCCTACCCGCAAGGCGCGCTGATCCAGGACACGGACGGCAACTTGTATAGGACGACTGCCGGTGGCGGGGCCCGCGACATGGGCACAGTCTTCCGCCTCAACGTGGGTCTCGGCCCATTCATAACGACCCTGCCCACCTTCGACAAAGCGGGAAAGACGATCAAAATCCTTCGGGACGAGTCTGACGGATGCGACGAGCGTCACCTTCGATGGCACACCGGCCGCCTTTACGGTCGTTTCGTCGTCGCAAATCTCGGCCACCGTGCCGGCGGGCGCGAAGACTGGCAAGGTCCAAGTGGTCACACCGGACGGCACGCTTACGAGTAACGTGTCCTTCCGCGTGAAGTGATCAGCGAGCCGGAACGCCGTCGTGAAGCGGCCTCGGTAGCCCGGTGGGGACGAGCAATTGCTCGAGCCGCACTGGTTCAGCGAGCATACTGGCGGCGACGCCTCGGGTCGCGGAGCCGCCTCCGCTTATTTTCGGGCCGATTGGTTTTGGGGCTGCGCGGCCGCCCATCCCGTTGCTCTAGCTCTAACGAATCCCGAAACATCCGGTAATGCCGTTTGAGCCGCTCGACGTAATCCGGCGACTGAAGAACGATTCGAAACAGGTCCAGGAGGACGGACGAACACGCGGTTTGTGCGTTGAGGGAATCGAGGCACGGCCCCTGCATCTCAATGGGATCGCTGGCGGCGCTCCATTTCTGGTAGAAATCCGGACTCTCCCAGCCGTAGCTGATGGTGGCCCAGATCTTGCTCCACCCTGTGTCCGGCCGCATCACACAGATGGTTACCCGCCGGCAGTCACAGCCGGGCTCGTCGCAATAAAACTCGATGTACCCATACTCCCCGGCCGGGAGATCGTTCCCAGGCGTTACCAGGAGGGACCTGGTTTCACGCCTTCCCAGCTCGGGGAATTTTTCCATGAATGGAGTCATTGGCACCGATCGATCTCCCGGCGGCGCATGGCGCCGCCCTACTTAGGCCGCGGCGTGCTGGAACTTCACCGACACCAGCTTCGAGACGCCCGGCTCCTGCATGGTCACGCCGTACATGGCCGATGCCGCCTCCATGGTCTTCTTGGAATGCGTGATGACGATGAACTGGGTTCCGGTGGACATTTCGCGCAGCAGCCGCGTGAGCCTTTCGATGTTGGCTTCGTCGAGCGGCGCGTCGACTTCGTCCAGGATGCAGAAGGGGCTGGGCTGATAGCGGAAGATGGCCATCAGCAGGGCCACCGCCGCGAGCGCCTTCTCGCCGCCGGACAGCAACAGCACGTTTTGCAGCTTCTTGCCCGGAGGCGACGCCACGATGTCGATGCCGGAATCGGCCAGGTTGGTTTCGTCGGTCAGACGCATCTCGCCGATGCCGCCGCCGAACAGCGTCTGGAACGCTTCGCGGAAATTTTCGTTGATGCGCTCGAAGGCTTCCGCAAATTTCTGGCGCGAGACGATGTCGATGTCCGCGATGGCCTTCTCCGTATCGCGGATGGAATCCAGCAAATCCTGACGCTGCACGCTCAGGAACTCCTGGCGCTGCGAGGCTTCCTGGAATTCTTCCATGGCCTGCGCGTTCACCGGTCCCAGCGCCTCGATGCGCGCCCGCACTTCATCGTAGAGACGTTCGGACTCGGCGATAGCTTCGACGTCGGGCACAGTTTCGTCGCCGGCTGCCAATTCCTCTACGGCGCAATTCAGTTCCTTGCGGCTGGTCTCGTCGAGATACTTCAGCTCGGCCTGACGCCTCACCAGATCCACTTCGATTTGCGAGCGGTTCGTGTGCGCCTCTTCCACCTTCACGCGCAGTTGCTTCAACTCGTCTTCGGTGGCGGCCAGGGTCTCGCGCATGCGGGCTTCTTCGGCGGCAAGTTGGTTCACCACAGCTTCGGTTTGCAGAGCTTGCTCAGTGAGCAACGCCAGCTTGCGATCCAACTCGATATTGTCGGCCAGCAGGCCCGCGCGGTGCACGCCCAGGCGCTCGATTTCCGACGCGATCTGCGACAGCCGCGCAGTACCTTCTTTGTGCTGCGCTTCCAGACGGCCCATGGCCGCCCGCTCGGCGCGATGCCGCTCTTCCAGGCCGGCTAATTCCGCGCGCAACGCCGAATGGTCCTCACCCAGTGCCGCCGCTTCGATCTCCAGCTTCTCCAGGAATTGACGTTGATCTTCCAACTGCTGTTCGCGCTGCTCGCGCAACTCTTCCTTCTCCGCCACGGCCTGCTGATTGCGCGCGCGCTGCTCCTGAGACCGTTCGGCATCGCGCTTCAGGCGGTCGAGTTCCAGCCGCGCCACGGAAAGCCGCGAGTTGGCGCGATTGGTATCGTCGGCCAGCTTGCGCATTTCGTGTTCCAGCGCCACGCGGTCTTTCTCGCGGGCTTGCTGCACGCCGCGCAAGCGCTCCAATTCGGCTGCCAGGATGGCGATCTCGCGGTCGAGATCCTCCAGGCGGGCGACTTGCTCGTCGAGCGCTTTTTGCTTGCCCGAGAGCACAACTGCCAGCTCGCGCGCTTCGCGCTTCATGGCCAGCGGACCGCTGGCCGTCTTCTTGCCGCCGGTCACGGTGTGGCCGTGATAGCAGAGGCCGTCGGTAGTCAGAAAGTACAGATGAGGATAGCTGGTGGCCAGCCGTTGGGCCGACGCACGGTCCTCGGCCAGAAAGCACAACGAAACCCGCGGCAGCAGCGTGGCGGCGCGGTCGGTGAGGCCGTTGGTCAGGCGCAGCGAATCGCTGAGCCGCGACAGAATCCCGGTCTCCGGCCCGATCGCCGGCTCCGGCAGGTGCCCATGACCGTTGCCGTTCTTCTCCGGATGTACTAGGAAGGTGGCGCGGCCATCGAGTTCCGCGCGCAGGAAGTCCAGACCGCGGTCGGCTTGCGCCCAGTTTTCGACCACCACATATTCCAGCTCGTCGTGCAGGAATTCTTCGGCGGGCTTTTCGAACTGCGGATCGACTTCCACGAAATCGGCCAGCACGCCTTGTGGCCGCAGGTCCTGCGCCTTGCCCTTTTCGAGCGCGGCGAAGAGCCGCTTCACCGATTCGGTGGTGTAGCTGCGATGCGCCAGCACTTCTTCGAGCGATTCCTTGCGCGCCTTCAACTTCGAGCATTCCGTGCGCAGTTGGTCGATGCTGCCGCGCGCCTCGACGGCATCCCGGCGCCGCACGTTCAGATCTTCCTCGGTGCGATGGCGCTCGCCCGCAACCGATTCCAACTCAAGCTGGCGCTGCGCCATGGTTTCGGAAAGCGCATGGCGGGCCGTGCCCAGACGCTCCAGCTCGGCGGCGGAGGACTGCTCCTCTTTCTCGACGCGCGCCGTTTCACGCTCGATTCCGGCCAGGTATTCGTTCATCTGCGCGAGTTGGTTGCGCAGCGTGGATACTTCGCCCAGCAGGCGCAGCACTGCGGTGCGGCTTTGCTCGATCGCCTGCTCGCGTTCGCGAACGGTAGCTTGCAGTTCCTCGCGCAAGCGATTCTTCTCCAGCATGCGCTCGCGCGATTCCCCGATTTGCCGGTCGAGCGCCGCAACCTGCTGCTGGTGTGCGTCCAGATCTGCGCCGATGCGGCCCAGCCGGAGTTCTAATTCCTGCGATTCGCGCTCGGCCTGCACGATGCGCTGCTCGATGGCGCCGCTCTCTTTCACCTGCGATTCCAGCTTGCCGCGGGCGCGTTCGGTTTCCACTTTGCACTCGGCCAACTCGCGGCGCTGTTCGGTGAGATGCTGCTCGGTTCTATAGGACTGGCCTTGCAGTTCGGTGTGCGCCAGTTCTTTGGCGGCCACCTGCTCGGAAAGGCCGCGCAGATCGGCGGAAGCCAAGTTCAGGTCGAGAGCGGCTTTGGCGGCTTCCCGCTCCAGCATGCGGAACTTGCCCGAGAGCGCCACGCGCAAGCGGGCATCCATCTCGGTCTTGAGCTCGCCGTAGCGCCTGGCCTTGGCGGCCTGCCGCTTGAGCGAATTCACCTGGCGGGTGACCTCTTCCAGGATGTCGAAGACGCGCGCCAGATTCTGCTTGGCGCTCTCCAGCTTGGCTTCCGCGAGCCGTTTGCGGGTCTTGTACTTGGTGATGCCGGCGGCCTCTTCGATCACCGAGCGGCGGTCCTGCGGCTTGGAGCTGAGGATCTGGCCGATACGGCCCTGCTCGATGATGGCGTAGCTTTCGGGGCCGAGGCCGGTGCCCATGAAGATGTCCTGGATGTCGCGCAGGCGGGCGGCGTGGCCGTTGATGAGGTATTCGCTTTCGCCGGACCGGAACAGGCGGCGGGTGATGGTGATCTCGCCGTTCTTGCCCTGATGGGCGGTGATCGGGATGGGTCCGTGGCTGTTCGTTCCGGCCACGGACGCGGCGGCATCGTGGGCTTCCTGGTAAAGCATGGGATCGACCAGCGTCATGGTGACGGCGGCCAGGCCCAGAGGCTTGCGGTCGCGCGTGCCGGCGAAGATTACGTCTTCCATGCGGGCGCCGCGCAGGCTTTTCGCCGATTGTTCGCCGAGCACCCAACTGATGGCATCGCTCAGGTTCGATTTGCCACAGCCGTTGGGGCCTACCACGGCAGCGATGCCGCCGCCATTGAAGCGGAGTTCCGTGCGGTCACAGAAGGATTTGAAGCCTTGGAGTTCGACGCGCTTTAGTTTCAGCAAAAACGTTTACCTCGTCTTGCTCGGGGGATCGTAACCATACTAAACTCGTTGGCGAAAAAAGTAAAGCACATTCTACGCTGCAAAAAGGGTCCCCTGAAAAACTGCCCCAATATCTAGTGTCGCATTTCCTCGTGGGGCAGACCTCTAGGTCTGCGCGGGTCCTCCAGGACCCGCCGGGCCGACGTGCATCTTTATGCAGGATCGGCCGCAGGACTGGAGTCCTGCCCCACAGGCCAGCGCGGGGGGCGTTTCTCCTGAAATGCTCGAATGCCTTCCTGGAAATCCGCGCTGCGAAAAACTTCGTTGCGCATTTGGCGGGCCAGATCGCCGGCTTCTTCCCAGCTTTTGCCGCGCGCGTCGCGGACGAACGCCAGGCCGGCGCGGATGGCGGTAGGGCTGGACTCGGCGATTGCGGCTGCGATTTCTTGCGCGCGCTGCATTAAGACAGATGGGTCCACCACATGGTGCACCAGCCCATACTCGCGCGCCTCGTTCGCACCGAAAATGCGGCCGGAGAGCGCGAGCTCGGTTGCCCGCCGCTGACCCAGCGCCGCCACTACCGTCCTGAAAATCACGAACGGCCAAAGCCCGATTCGGATTTCGGTCAGCCCGAAGGTGGCGTCGTCCGCCGCCACTACGATATGGCAATTCGCAGCCAATCCTGTGCCGCCGGCCAGCGCCGCTCCATGCACCGCGGCGATCAGCGGCTTGGTCATGCGGATTCCGGCCGTAAAGATGCGCTCGTGGACTTCGTTGACGTCGCCGGCGGTGGTGGACAGCACTTCGTGCAGATCCATGCCGGCGCAGAACGATTTGCCATTTCCGCTGAGCAGGACCGCGCCCACACCCGCATCGCCTTCCGCCTCCTCCAGCGCCGCGCCGAGCGCGCTGCATAGATCCATATTCAGCGCGTTCCGCCGCTCCGGACGGCTCAGCGCGAGATGCAGAACGCGGCCCTCGCGGGTAATCTGCAGGCTTTCGCTCATTGCGGGCGATCTCCTCGGTTTTGGGCGGATTGGGAAGCCAGCGTACCGCTAGCGAGCCTTGCTCGCTGCGCTGGCAAGTGTGCCAGCGCGGCAGCATCGAAAGCCTCCGGTAGGCGACTGAGAATCCGGCCGGGCGGCCTGCGAGGCCGCCGCAGGCTGCGAGCCTGCCCCACAACTCGGCTTTCATGCGCATTTGGTGGGCCCCCGCGGCCCATGGAGACAGGCACGAGTGCCTGCGCCACGGGGTTAATCGGTAAGCTCTCGCTCATAGACTTCGATCTCCAAAGCCAGTAGCGCCGCACCCAGGGTTTTGCCCTGCGCGTCGGTGCGCAGCGAAACGGTCCCGCCGCCGCCCAGGCCGTGATGCAGCATCAGGTTCAACGCGTAGAGGCTGGGCAGTTCGAAACGGTCCACCCTTCCCTCGACCATCTCGCCGAAGAAGGCTTTGACGCGCTCCGGGGTCACCTCGCGCAACAGGATCGGATAGTATTGCGGCAGCCACGCAATCACCCCGATGTTGGCAATATCGCCCTTGTCTCCGGAACGGGTGTGGGCGATGCGGGAGAGGGGGAGTTTCATTGGGTTGCCTCGCTGAGAAGAGGGCGGCCTGCGAGGCCGCCGCAGGCTTCGAGCCTGCCCCACATATCTATCATGCGACCACCTCCACGCGCGTTTGGATCTCTTCGCGCGGAATCAATGCCGGCCAGTAGGCTACGATCTGGCGGACTTCGGGCCGGCCTTCGCCGTATCCGGTGCCGCCCGGCGGACCGGTAAGCACCAGCGGAATCATCTCGCGCGTGAAGCGATCCACGGCGCGCTTGTCGCGGCCGCGTACGCCGATGCGCACCTGCACCTCCGTGGGATCGGCGACAGGGTGGGCGGCAGGACCGTGGCACGCATTCACGCCAAAGTATTCCGTATGGATTTCGTCGAAGCGAAGCCCAAGTTGATCGAGGCGCTGGCGCGTGATGCGGTCGGCCACGCGCGCCTTCGCCAGTGCATCGGGCCAACTGTAGACCAGCGTGCCGGACGCCTTCCAGCCAGCGTGATAACTGATGGAAGCCTTCAGCATGGCCGGCCGCGGGCCGCCGCGCACGCCGTGCCCGCGCACGCGATCGGGGCCGGTATCGGCAAGCTGGATGGTGGTGAAGTCGGCCACGCAATCCGGCGTCATATATTGCCTGGGGTCGCCGATTTCGTAGAGAAGCTGCTCTTTCACGCCGTGCGCATCGATGCGTCCGCCAGTGCCGGGATGTTTGGTCACGGCGAACGATCCGTCCGGTTCGGCTTCTACAATCGGGTAGCCGATGTTGGCCAAGTCCGGAATGTTTTGCCAATCCACCTGGCAGTTGCCGCCGGAGCATTGCGCGCCGCACTCGATGATGTGTCCGGCGACGATGCCGGCGGCGAGCTTGTCGTAGTCGTCCGGGCCCCAGCCGAAGCGGTGGATCATGGGGGCCAGCACCAGCGCGGCATCGGCGCAGCGTCCGGAGATCACCACGTCCGCGCCGGTAGCCAACGCTTCGGCAAGCGGGAATGCGCCGATGTAGGCGTTGGCGCTCAGGATGTGTTCGCGAATAGTGGAGATGGGCTCGCCGGTGTCAATATTGCGCATCTCGTAGCCTTTGGCGAGGAACTCGTCGATGCGGGGGAGCACGTCGTCGCCTAGCACGACCGCGATTTTGAGACCGGGCGCGGCCTTGAGCACCGCCCGCGCGCAGGCTACCGGGTTGACGCCGCCGGCGTTGGCTATGACTTTGATGTGACGGTCGCGGAGCTTGTGGGCGATGCGTCCGATGAGCGGCGGAAAATCGCGGGCGTAGCCAAGCTCGGGGTCCTGCTGGCGCTGCTTCTGCAGGATGGACATGGTGACTTCGGCCAGGTAGTCGAGAGTGAGATAGTCGATCGGCCCACCGTCCACCAGACGGACGGGGGCTTCGAGCCAATCGCCCCAGAAGCCTTGACCGTTAGCGATGCGAATCATAAAAGACACTTGGAACCACAGATGGACACAGATAAACACAGATGAAGGCCCCTCCTCTTATCTGTGTTTATCGGTGTCCATCCGTGGTTCCATTTCCGGTTCTTTTTCATAGAGTCTCCAGGATTAGCGGAGTAGCTCGGGGGCGGTGGAGTGTTACTTCCAGCGCCATCGTTAGGATTTGGCGCGTTTCTAATGGGTCGATGACCGCGTCGCAGTGGCCGCGCGCGGCGGCGTAGCGGGCGTCCAGCCAGCTTTCGTAGTCGGCTTTCGTCTTGTCGATGGCGGCTTGCAGTTGCTTAGGCAGGGGCTCGCCGGCGGCTTTCAGTTTTTCGAGTTCCACGGAGAAAAGCGCTTGCACGGCGGAATCGCCTTCCATCACTCCGATGCGCGCGGTGGGCCAACTGAATGTAAAATTCGGCTCGAAGCCTTGGCCGGCCATGGCGTAATAGCCCGCGCCGCTGGCGTGGTTCAGGGTCAGGATGAGCTTCGGCACCGAGGTGCAGGACATGGCTTCCACCATGTCTGCGCCGGCGCGGACGATGCCTTCGCGCTCGGCTTCGGGACCGACCATGAAGCCGGAAACGTCCTGCAGGTATATAAGAGGGTAGCCGAGGCGCTCGTTGAGTTCCACGAAATACGCCACTTTGCGCGCGGATTCGGTGTACACGATGCCGCCGATGCGCGGGCGTCCTTCGGAGCGCAGGAAGCCGCGGCGGTTGGCGATGATGGCCACCGGGTGGCCGGACAGGCGCGCGTTGGCGCACAGCATCTCGGGCGCGTAGTCGGGCTGGAATTCGGTGTAGTCGCCCGCATCGAAAATGCGGAAGATGACTTCCTCGATGTCGTAAGGCAGGCGGTGGTTCTCGGGGAGGACGCCGTAGATATCGTCGATGGGACGCGCGGGCGGTTGGCAGGCGGAACCGCCTGCCCCACCTGGGGCGGGCAATTCGCGGAAGCGTTGCCGAATGCGGGCCAGGCATTCGGCATCGTCTTTGGCCATATAATGCGCCACGCCGCTAACGGTGGTGTGCATGCGCGCGCCGCCGATGGATTCGGAATCGACCACCTGGCCGGTGGCGCCTTTGACGAGATTCGGACCTCCGAGGCCCATGAAGCTCGTGCCTTCGACCATGATGATGTAATCGCTGAGCGCGGGAAGATAAGCGCCGCCGGCGATGCAAGCACCCATCACCGCGGCAATCTGCGGCACACGGAGCTTGCGCCGCATAAGAGAATTATAATAGAAAATTCGCCCGCCGCCATACTGGCCGGGAAAAATACGGTCCTGGTACGGCAGGTTGACGCCCGCGGAGTCCACCAGATAGACGATGGGGACGCGGTTGCGCATGGCGATTTCCTGCGCCCGCAGGCCTTTAGTGACGGTTTCGGGCCACCAGGAGCCGGCCTTGACGGTGGCGTCGCCCGCGATAATGACGGCGTAGCGGTCTTCGATCTTGCCGATGCCGGTGACGGAGCCGAGGCAGGGGGCTTCGCCATCGTACTGGTCATAGGCCAACAGGAGTCCGATTTCGAGGAAGGGGGTGCCGGGGTCGATCAGCGCGGCGATGCGCTCGCGCGCGGCCATCTTGCCGGCGCGATGCTGGCGGTCGATCTTGGCGGGGCCGCCGCCGGCGCGGAGGCGGTCTTCGAGTTTCTTGAGTTGTTCGACGAGGTGGCGCATGTGGGCCATGCGGGCGGCTTTGTGCGCGGGGGATGCAGGTTCGGGGATTGTGCTCACGTTATGTGATCGTAGCGCGAATGGGACGGAAGGGAGGGATGCCCGGAATTCCGGTTGGGCGAGTGTATGGTGCGCAAATCGCCTTATGCGCAAGGTATCTAAGCGCGGACAATTCTCGACTTGGTGCCTGCCGGCCCCCGTTATCGCTGTATTGTGGGTAATTCGCTAACAGTTCCTCGCCAGCCTCGATGTCTCGTGGCAAAGAAATTACAGGTTTCATCGCGCCGGACGTTGGGGTTCGTCCGCGACTCGTTCGTACCATGATGGGGTCAACTGATTGAAACTGATGGGGCATCCATATCTGCCGTTCTTTAGAACCGCGAAATCTGCGTACAGCTTCTTGATTCTATTCGGCAGACGTTCCGTTTTATGCTTGTCGATCCAGACCATGCCGGCATCATCGCTGCCGAACACCTTGGTACCCCTTCTTATCTTTCTGATCGCAAACACTCTGACGCCGTGGGCCCTAGATTTTCCCAGCCGGGTGCACACGCCATCATGCGGCAGGCCCGGCGTCTCGCTCCTCCAATTGATCGCCACAGCCCGTCCCAGGGCTTCCAGGTCAGGGAAAATGGCTGTCTCGTCGATACCGCAGGATTCAAGGGTGCGACGGATTTGCTGGAGCTCCCAGCTTGGGATCGCGATCTTGACAAGCCGTGGCCGCTTGCTCTTGTTACTCACCTTCCAGAAACCGTCGTTCTCGCTGCCGTGAATTGTGAAACATGATCGCTGTGCGCTGATCCTGCGTATCGTATGCGTCGGAAGAACGGCCACCGGAAGAACGGGTAGTCTGGCTCGTTTAAACCGCGCAGGCAACCACGCGGTGACGGACTTCCTGTCCGCCGGGAGTGTGCCAGGATCAGCGGGCGGAATAACTTCGTCTCTTTTGATGACAGCACGATTGAGCCACCAGGCATCGAGCACCCAGACCGCAGCGTGAAAATTACCGGGGTTCGACCTGACCGCTCGAAGTAAAGGGCAATCAGGGAGGACTCTGTCCAGTCGAGAAGGCGGGTTGGCGCTCCGTAGTGGTGCATGACAAAATACGACTCCCAATTGTTGAGTTCGGGATTCTCGCTCGGTTTGGTGTAATCCGATAGGGCAGGTGCGCGCGTGGCAAATTCTTCCCGGATTTCATATTCGAGCTGGTGGTCGTCCGGTTCGCCCCGGTAAAGCTTCGGGACGAGCGGCCACTCAGCCCGTTCTTGTCCTCTGCACCATGGGAGCAGAGGCTCGTCGGCAAACCACCGTTCCCTGAGATCCGAAATCTTCTTCGTAAACTCCTCCATGCTATTTGCGGTTTCCAGTTGCACGCTGAGCACCTCCTTTGCACGTTTGAAGACGTCCAACTGTAGTCACTAAAGCCTGCGCGGTTTCCACATGCGCCGGTCGAACACAAACGGGATCGGTTCCTCCATGGTGATGAGCCCGAAATCCGGATGCTCGGGGTTCAGTAGATAGTTGTATTCCGTGGGAACTATTGCAGAGGGCACTCTGGCGACGGCTGAAGCCTTGGAGACCAGCCAATTCGTGCCCAGGTCCCGCAGGCTCGCAGGCGCCGGATCTTCCTCCCAATCCGGCGGGAGGGACTCTTGGTCAAAGACGGCGATCTGCTGGTCATCCGGAATCCAGGCGGCTACGGAAACGTAAGTCGTCAACGGCTCAATGGGCGGAGTGTGCACCCACAGTTCAAGAGTCGCCAGCGAGAGCGACTGGGACGTATACACGATCCGGTGGCCTTTGTGATTCCAGCGCATCGCCGCCCGCAGACCGCCATCGCCGGAGAAGGCGGCCGGCGCGTATTGCCGCTTTGAAATGCGCCAGACCCGCACTACGCATACATCCCGTATTCGATACCGTATAGCAACTCGTCCACGATCTCGGCGGCTTCTGGTGTGTCTTCCGTGAGCACGGCCAACGGGGATCGCCCGCCCAAACTACGATTTGGCTCCTGCAACCAGTGCATCGCATTCACCTGTCCATCGAGAGCTTCAGTTGCGTGGGCAATGATCTCGGCCCTCCGCGCCGCGCCGCGCAGTTCCTGCCGGACGGAAAGGTCCTCGCTGGCGGGAGTCTCAAAGATCCTGCGGACTCCCTCCTCCCCTTTTTTGCGCCCCAGTTCGATCAGTGCGAACCGTCCTGACGGCAAGGGTTCTCCGTCCGCGCAGAGGCCAAGGAGCTCCAGCGCCTGCCGCATCTGGCTACGTGCGACGCGCCGCACTGTGACACGCGTGCGCGGCACGGAGTCGGACGCGCGCGACGGTCCTATTGGCTTGATGCGCTTGGTCGTGCCAGCCATAGTGTCCCCCTCACTAGTGTACGGCGTTCGTTGCCGCGGTGGGTATGGGAATGCGTTTGCGCATGGCGATGTCCTGGGCGCGCAGGCCTTTGGTGACGGTATCGGGCCACCAAGAGCCGGCTCTGGCCGCCTTAAAGGCGGCTGCGGCCAGGATTGGCCGCCCTCCAAATCCAAATTGACCCACTACTCACATGCCCGACCACGGGAAAACTAAGCTGGGCTTCAGGCCCGCTCTTAGCGCGTGAAGTTCGCCTCTCAATCCGGTCCCAAAGCGTGATACGGGTGGTTCCAATGAATCCGCCCGCGCGGGCAGCCGCCCCCTTACTGGACCCGGTCGCCGCCTATGATCGAATCGCGCCCGTGTACGCGCGCCTGGCGAACCAGCGCAGAGCATATCTCGAAGCCGTCGAACGCTTGGTCGTGGCCGAAACCCCGCCCGGCAGCCGCTCCCTGCTGGATGTGGGCGCCGGGGATGGCGCGCGCGCCGCGCGTATTGCCGCGGCCGCCGGCTTGCCGGATCTCAATCTGCTGGAGCCCAGCGAAAGCATGCGCAGCCGTTGCCCGGCGCAGTGCGCCATCTGGGCCATGCGCGCCGAAGATCTGCACTGCCGTCAGGGCAGCTTCGATATCGTCACCTGTCTGTGGAATGTCCTGGGACATATCTTCCCCGCCGCCGCCCGGATTGACGTGCTGCGCCAGTTCGCCCGCCTGGTGTCCCCGCCGGGCAAGATTTTCATCGACGTGAATCATCGCTATAACGCTCGTCATTACGGCATCCTGGCTACGGCCATACGTTGCCTCCGGGACCGTGTGTCGCCGGCCGGCAGCCATGGCGATGTCAGGGTTGTATGGGATATCGAGGGCCAGCGCTGCGCCACAACCGGACATGTCTTCACCCACGCCGAGTTCACCGCGCTGTCCCGGGCCGCTGGTCTCAGCATCGAGAACCGCTTCGTCATCGACTATGCCTCGGGCGAACTCCGGCGGCGGAGTTTTGCAGGCAATCTCCTTTATGTGTTACGGCGCCCAATGCCATGACGATTTGGCGCGGGTTATCATGCTCTACAGCATGCATACCCTTTTGAAGTTGACCTTGGCCGGCGGCCTTCTGCCCCTGCTGGCGGCCGGCGAGCCGCCCTTGCGGCTCTCGATCGCGGGACTGGTGCACGGTCACGTGGACGGTTTTCTGCGCGCGGCGAGCCTGCGCAAGGACGTGGAAATCGTTGGCATCTTCGACGCCGACACCGCGCTGCAACGGGAATACGCGCAGCGCTACGGCTTGGCGCAATCCGTTTTCTTCACGGACCTGGCCGCCATGCTGGATCGTGTGAAGCCGGAGGCAGTGGCCTTGTTCACCAGCACATTCGACCATGCCAGCGTGGTAGAGGCCTGCGCGCGGCGCCACATCCACGCCATGATGGAGAAGCCGCTGGCCGTGAGCATAGCAGACGCGCGAGCCATTCAGCGCGCGGCGCACCAAGGCGGCATACACGTGATCGTGAATTACGAGACCACCTGGTATGCCAGCCACGCCGAGATGTGGCGCATCGTCAAGGAGCGGCACGCCGCCGGCGACATTCGCAAGATGGTGGCGATGGATGGCCACGAAGGTCCCAAAGAGATCCACGTGGGGCCGGAGTTTCTGGGCTGGCTCACCGATCCGGCGAAGAACGGCGCGGGCGCGTTGTTCGATTTCGGCTGCTATGGCGCCAACCTGATGACCTGGATGATGGACAACCAGCGTCCCGTGGCGGTGACGGCCATCACCCAAACCATCAAGCCGCAGATCTACGCGCGCGTGGACGATGAAGCGTCGGTGCTGGTGGAGTATCCCAAGGCGCAGGGCATCATTCAAGCCTCGTGGAACTGGCCGTTCGGACGCAAGGATTTCGAGGTCTACGGGGAGCGCGGGTACGCCATCGCGACGGGCGGCGATGCGCTGCGTGTGCGATTGCCGGGCGGGCAGGAGGAAGCGCGCCCGCTCGAAGCTCTGCCGCCTGACGAACACGACTCGTTGTCGTATCTGGCGGCCATTGTGCGCGGGAAGCGGAAGCCGGCCGGGCTGTCGTCGCTCGAGAACAATATGATCGTCACCGAAATCCTGGTGGCGGCGCGTGAGTCCGCGCGAACCGGCCGCACCATCAAGCTGAGCGGGGAAGGGGCGCGATGATGCTGTTCGGGATTGCGGCGCTCGAACTGGTGGCCATGTGGATGCTGTGGCTGTATCCCTTCATGCGCAAGCGGTTCACCGGGCCGAAGCGGCAATCGGAAGTGATGGCGCACTGGGGCGATTGGGGACTGGCGCTCGAATCGGCCGGTATATTTTTCGCCTGGTTATGGTTGCCGAATACGTCGTTGCCCGGTGCGGCGCGCATCGTTCCGTCGATGGTGCTGGCGCCCGTCGGCGCGGTGTTTGGCTGGCTGGCCGTGCGGCATCTGGGCAAGCAGCTCCGCATTCTGGCGGGATTGTATGCGGACCATGAACTGATCCGCACGGGGCCCTACGCGATTGTGCGGCACCCGGTGTATGCCTCGTTGTTTCTCATGATGCTGGCGACCGGGCTGCTTTTCGCGCGTTGGCCGATGTTGGTGCTGAGCGTTGTGTTGTACATCGCAGGGACCGAGATTCGCATTCACGCGGAGGAAGGGTTGCTTAGGGCGCGGTTTGGCGAGGAGTTTGAGGCGTATCGGCGCAGTGTGCCGGCTTATTTGCCGTTCGTGCGGTGAGGGCTGTGGCAATACTGGAGGGCGGGCAATATTGCCCGCAGCCGGCTTTCAGCCGGCTCTGCCGCTAAAAAGGCGGCTGCGGCCAGGATTGGCCGCCCTCCAGTTCGATTTCATCGTCTTTGGTGGGCCGCGGGGCGTCGACGACAGGCTAGCAGCCTGCGCGGGGCTAAAGCCCCGCGGCGGCGCATGGCGCCGCCCCACAATCAACGCAGATGCCCGGCCATGGGAACGGCGCCTGCGATACGAGGAATATCGGTGTCCGATGCGGTACGCGCCATTGAGCGGCTAATCGCGGCCATCGAGGCGCGCCGTGTAGTCAGCCCTCAGCCATCCCCTGGTCTTCCGCCAACGCCAGCGCGCCATACAGCACGCTATCGTCGCCCAGCGCCGCGGGCGCCACGTCGATGCGCGCGCCGCTCCAGTCCGTAATTTGGCGGCGCAATTCGGCGCGTAGGGGATCGAACAACCGGTCGCCGGCTTTCGCTATGCCGCCGCCAATCACGATACGCGCGGGATTCAGCAGCATGATCGAGGTCTTCAGCCCCAGCGCCAGATCCACCACGTAGCGGCTCACGAAAGCCGGATCGCGCATCAGTTCCTCGGCGGTCTTCCCGTAGTCGCGCTCGAGCCACAAACCGCAGCACATGCGTTCGAAACAGCCGTGCCAGCCGCAGAGGCACGGCGGACCGTCGGGCCGGATGGTCAGGTGGCCGATCTCGCCGCCATAGGAATCGGCGCCGCGCCAGATCCGGCCGTCGTGATAGATGCCGCCGCCGATGCCGGTGGAAAGTGTCATGTAGAACAGGGGCGAGTAGCCGCGTCCGGCGCCGAAGCGGGCTTCGCCCAGCGCGCCGGCGTTGGCGTCGTTATCCATGATGGCCGGCACGCCCAGCAGGTCGCGCACCCAGTCGGTGAGGTGGAAATCGCGCCATCCGCCGACGTGCGTGGACAGCGCAATGCGTTGCTCTTGGAAGACTACCGGGCCGCCGAAACCGATGCCGCAGCGGTCCGCCGGCGTCTCGCTCTGCCAGGCGCGCGCGATCGCCGAAATCTGACCGAGCATCCAGTCGCGGCCGCCTTCGGCATCCGTGCGGCGGGATTCGCGGCGCACCATGCGCTCGCCATCGAACGCCGCGATCGAGAACTTCGTGCCGCCGACGTCAATCGCCAGGGTTCTCTTCTCGGGCATGGGCTTCCAAAACCTCCTCGGGCGAGGCCGCGCCGGTTCCTTTCTTCATGATCGTGATGGACGCCACCAGGTTGCCGAAGCGGGCGGCTGCGGCGGGAGAGCCGGTCACGCGCAGGGCCAGCGATGCGCCGGCGGAAAAGCTGTCGCCGGCGCCGCAAATATCCACGGGGTTGGGGAGCGGATTCTGGAGAATCCACGCAGGACTGGAGTCCCGACCCACGATAATCGCGCCTTCCGGACCCAGCGTCACGAACATTAGCGGCGCTTGTGTGTGCTGCAGCAGAGCGGGGAAATCTACCCGTCCGAACAGTTCGCGGCAAGCGCTCTCGGCCTCCTGCCGGTTCGGTTTCAGGATCACGTTGCGGAACAGGTGGATGCGCGCGCGCGAGTCGGCGAAAAAGATGCGCTCGGGATACTGTGGCGCAAGTTCGCCCAGCAGGCCGCGCACCGCCGGGGTGATCACGCCGCCCTGGCTGGTCTCGGCCTGATCGGCAATCAGGATCACGTCGAATGTTTCGACGGCCAGTTGGAGGCTGTCGAGGATCTGGCGCTCGACGTCGGCGGGCAACGGCTGGTCGTTGATGAAATCGAGGCGGGGCTGGTCTTCCACACCGGTGCGCGCGTTGATCACCTTGGTGTAAGTAAACGTTTGCATGGCGGCTGTGCGGACACACAGATCCAACGAAATGCCGCGGACGGCCAGCGCATGCGATAGCTCCAAGCCGAAGCCATCCTGGCCGATGGCGCCCATTACGGCCACGCGCCCTGTGCCCAGCGCGGCAAGATTGCTGGCGACCGTGCCGCCCGCGCCCGGCGTTACCTCCGTGCGCACCACGCCGATACGCGGGATGCCGGTTTCACGCGAGGGCTCCGCCGCTTCGGGCGCGTAAGTGCACCAGCGATCGAGGCAGATATCGCCCACCACCAATGCGGAAAGCTTGGGAAATTCGGCGAGGATTTCAGAGGTAGTCATGGTTGTTCCAGAATGGCGCGGCGCAGCGCGGGAAATGTGGCGCGATGATCGCCGCGGAAGTAAAAGCTCGCGCCCCCGTCGGCCACCGTGCGCACCAGCAGGGTTTTATGCGGGCGGAAGTAGTAGCCCGGATCGGTCTTGGGAAGCTCGTGGTGAATGTCGCCTTCAATCGGCGCGAGATCGAAGACGGCGGTGGCGAAATCGCGGATGGCGCGGCCTTCCTGGTGCGCCACGTTGCGCGCCATGGCCAGCGCTTTCAGGTAGACTTCGGGCGCCATGATCGCCGAGCCGAAGCTCAGCAGCACGCCGCTTTCCAGGCGCTCGATGGTGCGCGCGAAGATCAGGAAGTCGCGGTAACTGGCCACGCCGAAGGCCGCGCCGTCGCAGTTGGGATGCTCGTGCAGAATGTCGTAGCCGATGCCCACGTGTACCGTGGCCGGCACGTTCGCGCGCCAGGCGGCTGCCAGCACGCTCAGATCGCGGTGCGGGTAATCGCTTTCCGCAATGCGCCGGCCGGCGTTTTCGCCCAGGCCCACGCCGGCGTCCGCGGCTTCGCGCACCCAGTCGTTCAACTCGCCGGTCTCGCGCCACAGGCCGAATTCGCCGGTGCGGATGTAGCGTGCCACGCTCTCCGTGGTCGCGCCGACGCGCGCCAATTCGTAATCGTGGATGACGCCCGCGCCGTTCATGGCGATGTGATCCAGAAAGCCGCGCTCGATCAGGTCGATGATATGGCGGTTCACGCCCGCACGCAGGACGTGTGCGCCCATCATCAGGATGCGGGCCGCGCCGCGCGTGCGGGCGGCGGCGATACGGGCTGCGACCTCGCGCAAGTTGGGGTGCTCGAACGGCGCGGCGATTTCATCGAGGGCCAGCCAGTGCGCGGCCGTGAGGTCGCTGACCCGCGCGGCGAGCGGCTTCACCAGCAGGCGGGAGCGATCGAAGATTTGGTATTTACTGGCCATTGGGAAATAGCGCGGCGAGCAGTTCGTCGCGGCACAAAAAGTTGGGGATGATGAAGTCGGCGCCCACACCCGCCAGGCGTTGGCGCTTCCATTCGTCCACGATGCGGCACTCGGGCTCGGCGGAAGCTACGCCCACCGCGACGCCGCCCACCTCCTTGATGTTCTCGATCTCCACGTAGCCATCGCCGAAGCCCAGGAATTCCGCGCCGGCGAATTCGGACGCGGCGATCAGGCGCTCGATCAGGATCTTCTTGGAGAAGCTGCGGTAGTCGTCCAGCGCGCCATAGACGCGGCCTTCGAAGTAGGGCGCGACATCCAGCAGCGCGGCTTCTTCCCTCATGTACGGCTGGTCGGTGCCGCTGGCGAGATAGAGGCGCAAGCCGCGCTCGCGCAAGGCCTCGATCACCGCGCGCGCGCCGGGCACCAGATACTTGTCGGGGGAAACATCGCGGCGGCGCAGTTCTTCCAGGCGATGGCGGATGCCCGCGTGCAGGCGCTCCAGATACATCTGTTTGTACGCGAGCGGGTCGCGGGGCGTGCCGCCGCGCTTCGCGATTTCATCGGCGAAGGCGATCGTCTGGTAGATGGTCTGCTTGCCCGTAAGCCGCCAGATGAAGTCTTCGACCACGGCGCGAAATTCGGCTTCCGATTCGCCCGTGCGCAGATCGAGCAGGATTTCGACCATCATGGGGACCATCACATCCATCCAGCCGGAGCGGATGAGCGAGATGGTGCCGTCGAAATCGAAGAGGCAGACCCGGGCGTTCTTGGCGGATACGCCCGGGCGGAGCTGTTCGACCATGCTAAACAAGCTATCAGCTTTCAACGGGCTGCGATGCGAGCTGCTGGTTTCCGGCAACCGGGACAGTTTCGAGTGTTATGATGAGCCTGGAGGCTGAGGTGGAGCATGCATGCTCTCAGGGCCACTGCATGAGCGACGTTCCCCGATGACCAACGCGCAGCTTTATCTCGCAATTGGCGTGCCCATCTTGGCCAACGCCGCACTGATCGGCCTGCTCCTGGCCTACATGAACGCCAAGTTTGAGGGTGTTAGCGAGCGCTTCGAGGGCATCAACCAGCGGTTCGAGGGGATGGACCGTCGCTTCGACGACATGCGCGCTCTCTGGCTAGCCGAACTGCATCGCGTCGAGGAAGTGCTGGACGCGCGGCTGAGGCACCTCGAGGAGCGCTAGTACCCATGAGCCCGCTTTGGCGCCGCCAGCGCTGGCGGTCTGCGCCGACGTTCCGAAAGCGGGCTCTGATTGCGCTTGGTGCTCGGCAGCGCGCCTTAGCGCTTGAGCAAAAGCTCATCCGGAATGGCGGTGTCATCTCACCGTGACGATCCGGACTGGGAACCACCCACCGGGTAGGTTGCACCAGCGATCGGCGTCAGACTTCCCGTCTTGAGATTGACGCTAAAAGCCGTCACGATGCCGCCGGTACTTCCGGTTCCTTCGGCGACATACACGAATTGTCCGCTCGCGTTGCAAACGACTGCATTCGGTTGCATCGCCGTGGCATATCGCGACCCAGGAACCGTGACCAGATCCCCGATCGAAGAGGTGATCGAGAACGCGTCCATTTTGTTGGCTCCGTAAGAGTTGGTGACGAAGACAAACCGATCAGTTGGGTCGACGGCGATCCACTCATTGCCGCCGCTCGTTGGGGAAAGGGCTGCCGGAAATCGGTGTAATTCCTCCGACGGGCTCATCCGGTATGCCAGCACGTTCTCCGCATCGCCATTCGCCGTGTATGGGTAACGGCCGGTGAGGTCAACGAACCCGGCGGCCAGGTTTGTGCCCCCCAAGAAAAAATCGCCCGTAATAGCCGTCAGCTCCCCGGTGGCGCGGGAGATCTTGTAAGCATTTATGGGACCGTCATTCGAAAGCGTGTATAACACGGTCCCGTCGGGTCGATACTATAACTTCAAGCGCGGAAACGCGGAATTTTTCGTGCTCGATAGTAATTACATGGACCCCGATCACTTGGCGCGGATCGAGAAGACGCTTACGGAGTCGAATGCGCTCTGGAAGATCTGCTATTTTCACCATCCGCTGTACTCCGATGGACCTGCGGAAGCTAGCGGAACCGATCTTCGTTTCCCACGGGGAACCTGGTGCTGGCTGGTCACGAGCACTGTTACGAACGAATCCAGCCGCGGAACGGAATTTACTATTTCGTTCTGGGCAGTTAGGTTACCACAACCTCCGTCCTCGGGCGAAATGGCCAAGGGGTTCGCCGGTTCAGATTCGCCAGACCCGCGGGAATCCGAACTAAGACGAATCCAGGAGCGGCAAGAGATACGCGGGCGGAATGCGGCGTGGCGGCGACCGGCACGAATGCTGCCGAAGCGCCCGTGCCGTTCTTGGCATGGCGCGCCTGGCAACCTGAGTTGCCCGCAAACGGCTTCGTCGCTATCCTAAGAACATGAAATTATTTGTTACCGGGGCGGGGGGCTACATCGGTCAAGTTGTAGTCGAGCACGCCGTGAAGGCCGGGCACAGGGTCGAAGGGCTGGCGCGAAATGAAGATTCGGCTCGAAAAGTCGAGCGTCTCGGGGCCACACCGGTGTTTGGCGATCTCGGATCCGCCGCCGTGCTTGCAGCGGCCGCGATGCGGGCGGACGCGGTACTGCACTTGGCCTATACGCACGATTTCAGTCTCGATTATTCAGTAGTGATCGACATAGAAGTGAAAGCCGTAGCGGCGCTGGTGGAAGGCGCCGGAAGAAAACCGGTTGTGACCACCTCCGGTACGGCAGTCGTGGCGCCCGCACCGGACGGCGGAGAGACGAACGAAGATTCCGCGATTAACGAAGACTTCGTTCTCGGCAAACGCATTCACGCGGAGCGGGCGGTGTTGCAGATGGCTGCGCAGGGCGCGCACACAGTCGCCGTCCGTCTGCCGCCTTATGTGTACGGCCGCGGCGGAAGTTTTTTCGTACCGGCATTGATGCAGCAAGCCGTAAGGCACGGTGTGTCGGCATGGGTGGACGGGCCGCGCAAACGCACCAGCGACGTCGATGTGGACGACGTTGCCCGTTTTTATTTGCTGGCGGCACAAGCCGCTCCAGCCGGCGCACTGTATAACTGCACGGGCGAGACGGACATTTCGACAGAAGAGCTAGCCCAGGCAGTGGGAGAGGCTGTGGAAGTTCCGGCGCGGGCCTTGCCGCGAACCGAGGTGCAAGCGCTTTGGGGCGAGTTTCTGACGGATTTCGTCGACTACGAGAACCGCTCGTCAAGCGCGAAGGCTCGCCGTGAATTGGGCTGGCGTCCGCAGGCCGCGTACGGGCTGCTGGACGACATAGTGAAGGGTTCGTATCGCGAGTTTGCGGCGCGGCTACGCGCCGGCCGAACGGCATGAGATACTGGGGCGGGTCGTTGGCGAGAACTGGATGTCGAACGTCGTGTCTTAGGGCCGGAAAATCCGGACACGGCAGTGTCCGCATACAACGTCGCTTGCAGGTTGGCGCGTCGGGGCAAGCGTGATGAGTCGCTCTCGCTCTTGCGAGAGGCTGGTCGAACCGGACAGTTTTTTCAGGTGGCCGCTCGGATGATGAGACGCGTCTTGGTGGACCACGCCCGGCAACATCGCAGAGTGAAACGAGGCGGTTCGGTTATCAAGGTATAGAGGTGCTGAGCGTATTCGACGAAAACCGTGGACCGCGATTGGAACATAGCCAGAGCCTGGCCTTACGCTGATTTGAAAGACGGCCATGGGATTGACACCGCGCCAGTGGGAAAGCGTCAAAAGTCTGTTTGATGCCGCCCTGGAGTTCGCACCTGAAGCCAGACCGTCATTTTTGAAACAGTCCTGTGAGGATGCCGATGTCCGTGAAGAAGCAGGACGGCTCCTGGCGAACTACCAGGAGATAGGCAGCCTGCTCAGCAGCCCCGCGCTGGTTAGCCCTCTCACACAATCGGATGAACCGCCTGCGCCGAGCTTTCCTGTCGGCGGAATTCTCGCGGACCGATTTAGAGTCGTCCGCTTTATCGCGCGCGGCGGCATGGGAGAGGTTTACGAGGCCGAAGACCTCGAACTAAGTAGCCGCGTCGCCGTCAAATCGATCCGGCCGGATTTCATTCGTCCGCCCTTCCTCGAACAATTCAAGAACGAGGTCCAATTGGCAAAACAGGTGACCCATCCCAATGTCTGCCGAATCTACGACCTATTTCGCCACCCAACTGCCAATGGAGCCTTTCTCTTCATTGCGATGGAGCTTCTATCCGGTGAGAGTTTAGCGGAACGCTTGCGCCGAACCCATCGTATGGATGTGAACGAGGTTCGGGAGATTGTAGTGCAGGTGGCGCATGCCCTGGACGCCGCCCATGCCGCGGGGATACTCCACCGCGACCTGAAACCCGAAAACATTATGCTGGTGCCCGCGCGCGCGCCCGGATCGGTTCGCGCCGTGGTCACCGATTTTGGCTTGGCCCTGCAATCGGTCGCGGGGATTAGCATCGTCGCTCCGGAAAGCGTAGCCGGCACCCCTGCTTACATGTCGCCGGAGCAACTCCTGGGCGATGAGCTAACCCCGGCTTCCGACATCTATTCACTGGGCCTGGTGGTGTATCGAATGGTGACCGGGGTGCGGGCCTTCGAGGACGGCGAACCGACCCGAATCGGGCTGCGGAGATTGACGGAGGAGCCACGGCGGCCACGCGAGTTGCTTCCGCATCTGGATCGCCACTGGGAAGCCGCCATTCTGCGCTGTCTGGAACGCGACCCTGGGGACCGCTTTCAGAATGCGGCAGACGTGCTCAAGGCTCTGCCAGGGGGGACCGTAACTCCAGGAACGCGCAGACGGCGGCGCCAACAGATTCTTACCGTGTGTGCCCTGGCAAGTGTATTGGCCTTGATAGGCGCTTATAGTGTCCGCGGCAGATTTCAGCGCGCCGCGCCCCCCCAGCCGGCAGGCCCGGCTCCCTCGACGGCGCAAACAATCAAGCCACGCCGGTCGGTGGCCGTGTTCAGCTTTCGAAACCTCTCTCAGGCTCCCGCGGAGGCATGGCTGTCAACGGCTCTATCGCGATGGATGACCTCGGAATTGGCTGCCGGCGATCGGATCAGAATGGTCTCGGGAGAAAGCGTTGACCGGATGAAGAGCGATCTTTCGATCCCCGAGGCCGATGTTTACGCCTTGGATACGCTGGCTAAGATTCGCCGCAACCTGGGCGCCGACTTGGTGCTACTAGGCGCGTACGCCGTTTTAGGGGGGCCACGCAGCGGACGGGTTCGCCTCGAGGTGAGGCTTCAGGATGCCCGTAACGGAGAAGTGGTTGCCACCGAGTCCGGGACGGGCGCGCGCGCTAAGATCTTCGATCTGGTGTCTCAAACCGGGGCGCGCATGCGCGAGAAGCTCGGTCTGCAGGCGGTCACTCCGGCACAAGCCGAAGAAGTCAGGGCTGCACTGCCGTCTAACCCCGAGGCCGCTCGATTGTACGCCGAAGGGCTGGCCAAGCTTCGAACCTTTGACGCGCCGGCGGCGCGAGACTTATTGCAAAAGACAATCACGGCCGATCCCGGCTATGCACTGGGCCACGCCGCGCTCGCGGAGGCCTGGTCGGCCCTGGGCTATGACCAGAAGGCGATCGACGAAGCCAGCGAGGCTTTCGACCTTTCAGCCGGCCTGTCGAGTGAGGAAAGGCTATCAATCGAAGGGCGCTACCGCGAGATGACGAAGGCGTGGCCACGGATGGGCGAGATATACCAAAGACTCTTCGCGGCTTTCCCTGACAATGTCGAGTATGGGTTGCGTCTGGCGGAGGCTCAGACGTTTGGAGGGAAAACGAAGGAAGCACTCAAAACGATTGAAGCGCTGCGGCGTTCGCCACCTCCGTTACGCGACGACCCCAGAATCGACCTGGCCGAGGCGCGGGCGGCAAAGTCGCTGGGCGATTTTAGACGTGAGCGGAGCTTGGCAGCGTCGGCCGCGGCGCAGGCTGAAGCGCGAGGCGCACGCCTCCAGGTGGCCGCGGCCTTACGCGAGCAGGCGGGCGCAGCCGATGACCTCGGGGACTCGAAGCAGGCCATCGAATTGAACGAGAAGGCCAAAACAATCTATGCCGGGGCCGGCGACCGGCGAGGCGCGGCAGCGGCGCTGAACGATTTGGGAAACATACTTCTGCATCAAGGCGACCCGGCAGGAGCCAAACGGGCGTACGACGCGGCGCTGGCGGCAAGCCGTGACACCGGTGACCTGCGTGGCGCCACAAATGCGCTAGCCAACCTTGCAATCTTACTTTACCGCCAGGGAGACCTCGCGGGAGCGATACAGACCTTCCGAAACGGACTGTCGATCGAGCGTGAGATCGGCGACAAGAACGCCGTGGCTATTTTCCTGAACAACATTGGGTCAATACTCGCGGACCGAGGCGATTTGCTTGGGGCGCGGAGAAGTTTGGAGGAGTCCCTGAAGATCGCTCGCGCCGTTAGCGACCAAAGCAGCGAAGCTCGGACACTGTATAACCTCGCTCATTTATGGGCCAGACAAGGCCGTTTGGCGAAGGCGAGAGTGCTGGACGAAGAGTCGGTGGTTATCAGCCGTCAGATCGACGACAGGAGAGAATTGGCTTATGCGCTTCACGGCCTGGGAGACGTGCTTCTGTCACAGGCGGACCTCGCGCAGTCGCGGAAGACGCTGGAAGAAGCGCTGGCGATACGCACGGCAATGGGAGATAAGGGTACAGCGGCTGAAAGCCGCCTCTACCTCGCGCAGGTTTCTCTGGAGGAAGGAAACGCCGCCCAAGGCGCCGAGGGAGCGCGGGAGTGCGCGAAAGAGTTCAGGACGGAAAACGATGGCGACGAAGAAGCCTTCGCACATGCGATCCTCGCGCGATGTCTCCTGGCGGAAGGAAAGTTGTTAGAAGCTCAGAAGGAGGTGGAGAGGAGCGTCGGGATGGCCAGCACGATCGAAGATCGTGAGCTGCGACTGGCCGTAGCCATCGACAGCGCCCGCGTGCGCGTCGAGACAGGTGAAGCCCCGCGTGCCGTGAAGGATCTGCGGCTGGTCCTGGACGCCGCGAAAAAGTATGGGTACAGCGGCACCGAACTCGAGGCCAGCCTCGTATTGGGCGAGGCGGAGATGAAGGCCGGGCATCCGGCTGCCGGCCGAAGGGACTTGGCAGCCCTCGCACAGGAGGCCAAGGCCAAGGGTTTTGGCCTCATTGCCCGCAAAGCTGCTTCGGCCCGGCTCCAGGCAGGTCCATTCTTGGTCGAGAAGCGCAATCAACCGTAGCCGGACCGGGGCCAGCCTGAACCTGGCCGTAGGACCTTTTCCAAGAAACAGAGGTGCCCGAGGGACAGACCGCTCATTCCATATCCGGATGAATACACTTTTCGGTTCAACCGTCGGAAGTCGAAAAGCCGCTCGAGGTTGCCGGCACGGCTCCGGCCGCTTGAGTGGCCGCCTGAGCCACGCGCAATCCCGAACGAGGGACGCGCCTGTATACCGGCGGCCTGCCCTGTGCGAGGCATGGCGCGGCGCTTAGTAACAGCCCCGCGAATGAGAAAGATAATGCGAAATGCGTCGAGGTTATCGTTTGATGGCGCTCCCTTTCCCGACTGTTACTGTTTACTTCGCCGAAGCGTTCCTCAATGGCTCCCTAAGTGGACCACTTTACCGGCCGTGGTCGTGAGGTCCCCAGGCTGCGCGCCCGCCGGGCAACTGCCTATATACTTCTGATCCACGATCCTGATGCTCTCACTCACGCCGCCAAGAGACGGACTGTAAGTGGTGTGGTCCTCGCCGTGCGCCGCAGTGTCGCCCTCATAGGTGGCCGTTGCGTTGGTTTCGATCACAGTACCTGCAACCACACAATGCATGCCGGTGGAGTACTTGCCGCCCTGAAGGCGTTCGTCGTACTTGCAGTCCTTCACGGCGCCTTTCGCCAGGGCGATCACGGATTTGTCATAGGCGTGATTTCGGCAGAGCGTCGTTGTCGTATCGTCCTTCTTGTTTCCGGGACTATCGGTCAACTGGGTACGAATCGACCAGAGACCCTCTTTAAGTTCGGGTGGGTCGGCTGCCCGGGCGACCGGCAACCCGAGTGCCGCCGCCGAAACCAGCGCAATCTTCTTCATCGTCTTCTTCATGGTTGTCCCTCCAGGGTTCGATCGTGGTCTTCTATGTGCCGCTGCCCGTGAGCGTGATGGACTGCGGACTCCCCGGCACCGTGTCCGTGAGCTCGATCTTGCCGCTGCGTTTCCCCGAAGCCGCGGGAGTGAACGTGACCGTAATCGAGCAGGTCGCGCCTGGAGCCAGTGTGGCCGGCGAGACCGGACATGTGTTGGTCTCGGCGAAATCCCCCGGATCCGTACCCGCGACCGCGACGCTGGTGATGCCGATTGGCGTGCCGCTGGGGTTGCCGATCGTGATAGTCTTAGGCGCGCTCTTCTTCCCCACCGCCTCTTTGGCAAACGCGACGCTGTTCGGAAACACCGAGATCACCGGCAGATTCAGCAGCACGGACACGGTGTTGGCAATGCTGTTGGCCGTCGCCAAGCCGGCGCTCCCGCTGCCGCTCAGCGCCCCTGCGGCAATACCATCCGGCCACGATCCAACCAGGTAGCTCAGTTGCGGCTGGAAGGTGCCGTCCCAATTTCCCAAGAGAATGGACACGGTACCCGGAGGGCAGTCTTTGCTAAAGACCTGGCAATTCTCAGTAGTCACCGCCACATCCAAATTACCGTCGGCATTGAAATCCGCCGTGGTGATAGCCTCCGGAGTCGAGCCGACCGCGTAAACCACCGGAGCCTGGAAGGTGCCATCGCCATTACCCAGCAGAATCGACACCGTATTGTTGTCGGTATTCGCGATCGCCAGGTCTTGATGGCCATCGTGATTGAAATCTCCGGCGACCACCCCTTCCGGCTCTGCCACGCTGTAGAGCACCGCCGGTTGAAACGTGCCGTCGCCCTTGCCGAGAAATATGCTCACGCTCCCCACAGTGTCGGCTTCGGTGACGGCCAGGTCGAGTATGCCGTCGCCATTGAAGTCGGCTGTTGCCACAGCCCACGGCGCCGGTCCCGCGGTATAGTCCACATGCGGCAGGAAGGTGCCGTTACCGTTTCCCAGAAGCACGGAGATGGTGCCGGCATCCTCGTTGGCGGTGACCAGGTCCAGGTGGCCGCTGCCGTTGAAGTCGCCCGCGGCGATGCCAATGTCATAGTCGCCTGTAGCGTATTCCTTTTGCGGCTGGAAAGTTCCATCGCCGTTGCCCAGCAGGACCGAAACCGCATTTGACCCATTGTCGGTCACCGCCAAATCCGGCTTGCCATCGCCATTGAAGTCGCCGCTGACCACTCCATCCGGGGCGTATCCCGTGGCGTAATCGACGTGCGCGCCGAACTTTCCACCGCCCTCGCCCAACAGAATCGAGACCGTGTTGGCCCCCCAGTTGGTCACGGCGAGATCCAGGTTCTGGTCGGCATTGAAATCCGCAATGGCCACGTAGTAGGGCGATACGCCAGTCGCGTAATCGGTATGGGTCTGAAAAGTCCCGTTGCCCTCTCCCGCCAGGAGGGAGACCGTGTTGGTACCGCCGTTGGCCGTGGCCAAGTCGAGTTTGCCATCCCCGTTCAGGTCGCCGATCGCCAGCGCGACCGGAGTAGCGCCCACCCCATAAACGGCCTGCCGCTTGAAGGTTCCGTTGCCATTGCCGAGCAGCACCGAGACGGTGTTATCCAGGGGGTTAGCCGCCGCCAGATCCATCTCCCCATCACCCCTAAAGTCGCCGGCGGCGATCACTCCGGGTCCGTTGCCGGCACCGTACTGCACCTGAGGCTGGAAGGTGCCATCGCCATTCCCGAGAAACACCGAAATCGTATTGCTCAAGAAGTTTGCGGTGGCCAGATCGACGTGGTGGTCGCCATTGAAATCGCCAGCCACGATCCCGGACGGGTACTCGCCCGTCACGTATTCCACCTGCGGCTGAAAAGTGCCGTCGCCCTTTCCCAGCAGAATGGATACCGTATTGCTCCCGTTGTTGGCAGTCGCCAGATCGATCTTGCCGTCTCCGTTGAAGTCCCCGGCCACGAGAGCGAATGGCTGGTCGCCTGTCGCAAAAGTCGCGGGCGGCTGAAAAGTGCCATCGCCATTGCCCAGCAGGATGGCCACCGTGTACCCGTAATCATTCGCGACCGCCAGGTCCAGCTTGCCGTCACCATTGAAATCCGCGGCAACCACCGCGTAGCAGGTTCCCCCGGCGGCGTAGTCCACCGACGCGCGAAAGGTGCCGTCGCCATTTCCCAGCAGGAGGGACACGGTGCCGCTGTAATAATTGGCCACTGCCAGGTCGAGGTTATGGTCGCCGTTGAAGTCCCCGACAGCGATGCCATCGGGATCCGAGCCTACCGCGTAATTCACGGCGCTTTGATAGGTTCCGTCGGGATTGGCAAGCAGGATCGAGACTGAATCCCCGTTGGCCACCGCCAGACTCACTGGGCCGCCGGTCTGGAATGCGCCCATAGCCACTGCTTCGGGCGAGCCGGGCACCGCCAGATCGGTCCTGCCGAATACGTATCTTTCAGCCGCGACGGAGGCCGACGGGCTGGCGGCGCGCGGGGCGGCCGCGCTGGCCAGTTTGTGATTTGCCGAACGGGCAATCCGAGATGGCGGCGTTTGCGCCTGGCCGAACAGCAACCCCGGCGCTAAGGCCAGTAAAAGGGCGGCGATGCGTCCTGCCGGTTTCAAATTCGTTTCGTGCGTTTTCATAGGATCCTCATGTTTGCTTTATTTGCCGCTGCCCGTGAGCGTGATGGACTGCGGACTCCCCGGCACGGTGTCCGTCAGCTCGATCTTGCCGCTGCGCTTCCCCGAAGCCGCCGCAGTAAACGTGA